>Ga0209269_1000052_pt1 | contig 226529 bp, 215 predicted proteins | sample MTBAKMMethaMetaG_FD_187455 | JGI IMG/M metagenome (GOLD analysis project Ga0209269, IMG submission 187455) | Enrichment culture microbial communities from Arthur Kill intertidal strait, New Jersey, USA, that are MTBE-degrading - MTBE-AKM (Arthur... | ecosystem: Environmental > Aquatic > Marine...
TTGATGCTGGCGGGGATTGGCTGCGACGACTGCATCTCGCTGATGCCCTGCCTGCTTTGCGCGAACAGGCTCAGGCTGCTTGTCGTGGGGCTTGAATATGAGGGGAAACCTCAGGGTCTGGTCCAGATTCATATCCTTTTCCAGCCGGGCGCTGAGCTGGTCCAGGTAGACCGAGGCGCCGAGCATTCCCGCCACGGATTTGTCCGGGCGCATTACCGGCACGGCGACGATGGCGACGCTCCTTCCGGTGGCCTTGCTCACCACCAGGTCGCCGATCACTGTTTTCCCGGTCAGTACCTTGGGGAAATAGGCGCGGCCCGACAGGTTGCCGGCGGCACGGCCTTCCTGCACGCTCCAGTAGCTCCCGTCGGGCAGGGCGAACCAGTTGAGGGCGGGAACGTTCCGCCGCCCCACCTGGGCGAGGCCGGATTTGATCCGCTCCCAGTTTCCCGACTGGGCTTCCGGGGTGGCCGCCAGTTCCCCCAGGTCATCGGCCATCTTCTGCAGGTGGCCGTCGCTCAGGGAAACCAGGGAGGCGAGGGCTACCTTGCCATCCACGGTGAAGGCGGGTTCCCCCCGGGCAAGTCCGGCGCCGAGGAAAAGGGGCAGCACGATAAGGAACAGGCGGGGAAGCAGCGGTGTGTTGGCCAAGACTTTTCTCCTAGGTTAGAGGTCCAGAGGCCCCACGTGGGCCACCAGGGTGGGGTTTTCGTGCCACAGTTCCGCGTCGGCGTCCACGTACAGTTCCAGTTCGTTGCCGTCCGGGTCCGTCAGGTAAAGGGACTGGGACACCCAGTGGTCCGACTGGCCGGTGACGGTGATGCCTTTCGCCAGCAACTCCTCCTTCACCGCCTTGAGTTCCTCCAGGGAGTCCCCCACCTTGAAGGCCAAGTGGTAGAGGCCCACGGCCCGGGGCGGCGGGTTGGGGGCGCCGGGGCCCAGTTCCAGCAGGGCCAGGTCGTGGTGGTTGGTGCCGAGGGAGAAGAACACCATGTGGTCCCGGTAGCGGGCCACTTCCCGCATTCCCAGCACGTCCCGGTAGAAGGGCACGGAGCGGTCCAGGTCGCGGACCTTGAGGGTGGCGTGGCCGAGGGCGCTGATGTGCATAGGCGGTCCCTTTAGCGAATGAGCAAACCTAAGGCTAGACTGTGAGCATGGCTTTGACCAGCCACACCACCGGGGCAGGAAAGGGAGAGACGATGACGACGGACCAGGGTTTGACCGTGCGCCCCATGGCGGAGGAGGAGATGGCATTCGCCGTGGAGCAGGCCGCCCGGGAAGGATGGAACCCGGGCCTGTTCGACGGCGGCGTGTTCTACCGCACCGACCCCCAGGGATTTCTCCTGGCCGAACTGGACGGCGAGCCGGTGGGCTGCATTTCGGCGGTGGCCTACCCCGGCGGCTTCGGCTTTATCGGCTTCTACATCGTGTTGCCGGAGCACCGGGGCAAGGGCCATGGCCGGGTGCTTTGGCAGGCCGCCATGGAGCGTCTGAAAGGCTGCAACGTGGGATTGGACGGGGTGCTGGCCCAGCAGGAGAACTACCGCAAATCCGGCTTCCGTTTCGCCTACCGCAACATCCGCTTCGAGGGGGTGGGTGGGGGCACCCGGCCCTCCGACCCTGCCCTGGTGGACATCGGCACCGTGTCTTTTGAGCAGCTGATGGCCTACGACCGCCGCTTCTTCCCCGCCGAACGGAGGCTGTTTCTCGACGGTTGGTTTTCCTTGCCCCAGTCCCGGGGCTTTGCGGTGGTGCGGGACGGCGTGTTGTCGGGATACGGTTTGGTGCGACGCTGCCGCAAGGGCTTCAAGATCGGCCCCCTGTTCGCCGGCGACCGCGTATCCGCCGAGGAAATCTACCGCGCCCTGGCCGCCTTCGCCGGCCCCGGCGAGCCGGTTTATCTGGACGTGCCGGAGGTCAACACCGAGGCCATGGCCATGGCGGCGCGCTACGGGATGACCCAGGTGTTCGGCACCGCGCGCATGTATACCGGGTCGGCGCCGGACGTCGACCTGGCCGGGGTGTACGGGGTGACCAGCTTCGAGCTCGGTTGACAGCCCGTGGGCGGGTTTTTTTTCGTACAATGTGAGCCTGAAAAATAATGGGAGTCGGCATGAAAATCGCGTTCATCGGCGGCGGCAACATGGCCAGCGCCCTCATCGGCGGACTCGTCGGCAAGGGCTTCGCCCCTGCCGACATCCGCGTGGTGGAAATCACCCCCGAGGCCCGGGAGCGGCTGCAAACCCGCTTCGGCGTCGCCGCCTATGGCGAGATGGCCCCCGCGGTGGAGGGTGCGGATGCGGTGGTGCTGGCGGTGAAGCCCCAGCAGCTCTACCCGGTGGTGAAGGAGCTGGCGCCCTTGCTTTCCAGCCAGTTGGTGGTGTCCATTGCCGCCGGGGTGCGGGCTTCGGACATCTCCCGTTGGCTGGGGGACTACCCCAAGGTGGCGCGGGCCATGCCCAACACGCCGTCCATGGTGGGGGCCGGCATCAGCGGCCTGTACGCCATGCCCGGCCTGGGAGAGGGCGAGCGCAAGCAGGCCGAAACCATCCTTGCCGCGGTGGGCATGACCCTGTGGCTGCACGACGAATCCCAGATGGACGCCGTCACCGCCGTCTCCGGCAGCGGCCCGGCCTACGTCTTCTACTACCTCCAAGCCCTGCAGGAAGCGGCCCAGGAGCTGGGCTTTTCCAGCGCGGAAGGCCGTACCTTGGCCCTGGAAACCTTCGTCGGCGCCTGCAAGCTGGCGGCGGACAGCGGCGAGGACTTCGCCCTGCTGCGGGCCAAGGTGACCTCCAAGGGCGGCACCACCGAGGCCGCCATCCTCACCAAGGAGGCCGCCGGGGTGCGCGCCGCCATCGTCCAGGGGGTGAAGGCGGCCCGCGCCCGCTCCGCCGAGCTGGCGGAAGAACTCGGCAAGGCGGAGTAAGCGATGCTGGCCCAAGCCCTGCAATTCATCATCGAATCGGTGTTCAACCTGTTCGCCCTCGCCCTGCTGCTGCGTTTCCTGCTGCAATGGGTGCGGGCCTCCTTTCGCAACCCCTTCGCCCAGTTCCTGGTGGCCCTGACCAATTTCCTGGTGCTGCCTTTGCGCCGCGTGATCCCCGGCTTGGCCGGGCTGGACCTGGCCTCCCTTTTCGCCGCCTGGCTGGTGGAGTTCCTGATGCTGCTGGCGGTCCTGGCGGTGAGCGGTTTTCCCTTGCTGGTGGCGGGCTGGGGCGTGGTGCCGGGGGTCATGCTGTGGGCGGTGGTGAAGCTGGTTTCCCTCAGCGTTTACGTCCTGATGGGGGCGGTGCTGATTCAGGCCCTGCTCTCCTGGGTCAACCCCTACACCCCCCTGGCGCCGCTGCTCGACGCCCTGGCCGGGCCGGTGCTGCGCCCGGTGCGCAGGCTGATTCCCCCCATCGGCGGCGTGGACCTTTCGCCCTTGGCGGTGCTGCTGGTGCTGCAATTGGTGCTGATGCTGCCGGTGGCGTGGCTGGAGATGATGGCAATGGGGCTGTTCCGCTGATGTGGTATCGCTTTGACGACAAGAAGAAGCTCTTGTCCCTCACCCTCTACATCCAGCCCGGCGCCAAGCGCACCGAAGTGGCGGGGCTCCACGGCGAGGCCCTGAAAATCCGCATCGCCGCCCCCCCGGTGGACGGCGCGGCCAACGAGGCCCTGCTGGATTTCCTCAAGAAAACCTTCGGCGTCCCGGGCTCCAACGTCACCCTGAAACACGGCGCCAGCGGGCGCAGCAAGGTGGTGGAAATCCAGTCCCCCGGCGTTTCTCCCGAGGCTCTATTGAAATGAAGCTGAGCTTTCCCTTGGTAGGAGCGCCCCTTGGGCGCGACGGTCGCGCCCAAGGGGCGCTCCTACAGGTATTTTTTGGGTTCGCACCATGATGGACTGGAACTGCCTGCTCTCCCCCCGGCGCCTGGGCAAGGCCGCCCCGGACCCGTCCACCGGACTGCGCACCGACTTCCAGCGGGATTTCGACCGCATCGTCTATTCCTCCGCCTTCCGCCGCCTCCAGGACAAGACCCAGGTGTTCCCCCTGGCCCAGAGCGACTATGTCCGCACCCGCCTGACCCACAGCCTGGAGGCGGCCAGCGTCGGCCGCTCCCTGGGGATGCTGGTGGGGGAGGCGGTGATCGCCCGCCACGGCCTCAAGGACATCGCGCCTTCCGACTTGGGGGCCATCCTGGGGGCCGCCTGCCTGGCCCACGACATCGGCAATCCCCCCTTCGGCCACCTGGGGGAAGCGGCGATCCAGGAATGGTTCCAGAAAAGCCCGGTGGGCTGGGAGGCGGTGGAACGGGTGCCCCTGGCCCAGCGCCGGGACTTCCTCGAATTCGAGGGCAACGCCCAGGGCTTCCGCCTCCTCACCCGGCTGCAAAGCCCGGACAACCCCGGCGGCATGCAACTCACCTGCGCCACCCTGGGGACTTTCACCAAGTATCCCCGCACCTCCGGCGCCGAGTTGGCCGGCTACCAGGGGGCCAGCGTGAAGAAGTACGGCTTCTTCGCCTCCGAACTGGAGCATTTCGCCGACGTGGCGGCGGAAACCGGGTTGCTCGCAAGGGCCGACGGCGCCTGGGCGCGCCATCCCCTGGCCTTCCTGATGGAGGCGGCGGACGACATCTGTTACACCATCGTCGACCTGGAGGACGGCTTCCGCGTCGGCCTCCTGGCCTACGACGAAGTGGCCGGCCCCCTCATCGACGCCCTGGGGGGCAAGGACCAGGTGGCCGGGCGCCTCGCCGGCATCCGCAACCCCAAGGAGCGCATCGAATACCTCCGCGCCCGGGCCATCAACGAAGTGGTGCGCCAAGCGGCGGAATGCTTCCTGGACAACGAGGCGGGCCTGCTGGACGGCAGCTTCGACCGCCCCCTGGTGGACCTGATCGCCGCCGCTCCGGCGGTGCAAGGAATGAAAAAGCTGGGCCGGGAGCGGGTCTACGTCGCCCCCCAGGTGCTGGAAATCGAAGCCGCCGGCTTCCGCGTCTTGGGCGGGCTGCTGGAGTTGTTCGTGGGGGCGGTGGAAGAGGTGGCGGAAAAGGGCCGGAAAGGTGCCAGCGTCAGTTCCGCCACCCTGCTGCGCCTGCTGCCGCCCCAGTTCCTGGGGGAGAACGGCAAGCCCGAGGCCGACCCCTACGCTCGCCTGATTCAACTCACCGACTTCGTTTCCGGGATGACCGATTCCTACGCGGTTTCCCTGTACAAGAAGCTGACTGGCATTTCCCTGCCCGGGGGCTGAATTTATACCCCCAAGTCTCACGTCAATCAGGCAGTGTGTTTTGATTGGCGAAACTGCTGTCGATGTTGACATGCGGATGTTAGCCTTCTCCTCGTGACGTGCTACAGGAGAAAGTGATGGGTGTCAGCCTGCAACACACTCCCGAAGGGGTTCGGGCACGGCTGCTCAACGCGGCCCTCGAATGCTTTCTGGCCGACGAATCCAGGCCGGCGCTTCATTCAGCAGATGCTGGAACGCGGGTGGGTGCGGAGCGCGAGGAGGGTGGCCGAACTGAAAGCACGTGGGCAGATTTCTCCGTCGGTAGACCCGGACATTCTTCGTATGTCATTCGTTAGCCTGGCTATGACACCCATGCTGCTAAAGAACATCTTCGAGGAACAGACGGACCGACCAATGGATGCCGCGTTTCTCGAAAACCTAGCCCGGTTCAACGGTCGGCTATTCGCTGCGGGCCTAGCGCTGGCGGCGCACGAATAAGGGAGGGGCTGCAATGACATTGCAAAAGAATGCCGGGGACGTTCGGCGGTTTGGGGTGCTAATGAAGTTTGCCGGCTGGTTGCAGAGCGTGCCCAACAGATTGACGCCGCCGCCGTTTCGTCTGGTGCAGATCGGCGCGGCCTTCTGGCAGTCGCGGGCGCTCTACGTTGCCGCTCGACTTGATATCGCCACCGTGCTGGCGAATGAGCGCCTTGCGGCGGACGAGATTGCCTCCCGTGTTTCCGCGAAACCCGACGCCGTCTACCGGCTGCTGCGGATGCTTGCAGCAATGGGCGTCTTCAAGGAGGTGTCGCCGCATGTGTTCGCCAACAACCGCCTTTCCGGGCCGTTGCGGGAGGACAGCCCGAACAGTGTGCGCGCGATGATCCTCATGCACAATTCGGAAGAAATGAGTCGGCCGTGGTACGAACAATTGGAAAGCGGCGTACGGTACGGTGAGGTTCCGTTCCGGCTCACTCATGGGCAGGAATTGTTCGATTACATGGACAGCCATCCCGAATTCGATGCGCTCTTTTCGCGAGCGATGGACAGCGTTGAGGCGTTGAGCGGAGACAGTTTCGTGCAGGATTTCGACTGGAGCCGTTTCACGCGGGTCATTGATGTCGGTGGTTCGGAGGGCGGCAAGTCTCTCGCTATTTTGAAACGGCATCCACACTTGAGAGCTCTGGTCGTGGATCGCCCCCAGGTCATCCGCAATGCCGAGTTGCGTTGGATAGGGCGTGAAATGCCTGAATTGCTCGCTCGTCTGAGCTTTCAGGCCGGCGATCTGTTTGAAGCGGTGCCGCTCGCGACGGACGAAAACGACATCTACTTTCTTAGCGCGGTCCTCCATGGCTTCGACGACGAAACCTGCGTAGAGGCTCTGCACAATCTTGCCCGCGCCTGTGCCGGAACGGGCGCCCGCATCGCCGTAATGGAGATGGTCGTGCCCGAGTCCGGAGTTGATTTTGCCGGAGCCGCATTCGACATGCAGATGTTCATGGGTACGCGCGGCAGGGAAAGAACACTCGTCGAGTGGTCGGCGTTGTTTGATAAGTCCGGCTTGGCGTTGGAAGAAACAGTGGGGCTGCAATCCTTCGCAAAGATACTTGTGCTCCGATCAAGAGAATGAGCAGGGGTGGCACGGCCTGAATTGCAGGTGAACGCGGAGGCCGTCCCTAATTCCCAACAATCCCATCCCTCCTGGCCTAGGATCTTTTAGGGTTTATCTCACGAAGCCGCCCGCCTTCAGTTCCTCCGCCACCTTCTTCGCCAACTCGACATGCCCGGCCTCGTCGGGGTGGAGGGCGTCGAGTTTCAGTTCCTTGTCCGACAGCACGTCGGGAATGGCGTCCTCGATCAGGAACACCTTCTGCGCTTCGGCCAGTTCCGGGTAGACCTCCGCCGCCGACAGGCTGCCGATGGCGGCGCCCATCACGCTGAAGCGGGGGGTGGCCAGGAGGATGGGGACGGCGCCAGCGTTGCGAACCATGTCTATCATGCCTTCCAGGTTGGCGCGGGTTTCGGCTGGGGGCACTTTGCGCAGCATGTCGTTGCCCCCCAGCTCGATCATCACCGCTGCCGGCTTGTGCTCCTCCAATAGGCCGGGCAGGCGTTCCCGGCCGCCGGCGGTGGTGTCGCCGCTGACTCCGGCGTTGACCACGTTCCAGCCGGTGGCGGCGGCGAGCTTGGCGGGCCAGGCTTGTTCGGGGGTGAGGCCGTAGCCGGCGGAGATGCTGTCTCCCAGGACCAGGACCGTCGCGCCGGCAGGCAGGGCCTGCTGCTTGGGGGCGGAGCAGGCGACGAGGGCGAGGAGGAGGGCGGCGAGCCAGAGGAGGTGGCGGTGGGGGGAGAGGGTGTGCAACCTGGCCATTTCATGACTCCCGAAGGTGTTCGTGCTTCGATACCTCAGCACGAACGGTTTTATCGCGGTTCGTGTAAGTCCCTGCCATTCGCTTTCGCCGTTCGCCCTGAGGTATCGAAGGGCCAATGGCATACGCCGCGCCTCCCTTGGTGGATCGCCTCGTGCTTCGATACCTCAGCACGAACGGTTTTTTTCAATATTCTTCCGGCTACATCAGCACGATGTCGTAGCGCTCCTGGGTGTAGGTGCTTTCCACCTGGAGGGAGACGGATTTGCCGATGAATTCGGACAGTTGGGCCAGGCTTTGGGATTCCTCGTCCAGGAACAGGTCGATCACCTGCTGGGAGGCGAGGATGCGGTATTCCCGGGCGTTGAACTGGCGGGCTTCCCGCAGCAGTTCCCGCAGGATTTCGTAGCATACGGTCTGGGCGGTCTTGAGCACGCCGCGGCCCTGGCAGATGGGGCAGGGCTCGCACAGCACGTGCTCCAGGCTCTCCCGGGTGCGCTTACGGGTCATTTCCACCAGCCCCAGGGCGGAGAAGCCGTTGACCGTGATGCGGGTGCGGTCCTTGGACAGGGCGCGCTTGAGCTCCTCCAGCACGTGGCTGCGGTGCTCCGGGTTGTCCATGTCGATGAAGTCGATGATGATGATGCCGCCCAGGTTCCTGAGGCGCAGCTGGTGGGCGATGGCCTGGGCCGCTTCCAGGTTGGTCTTGAAGATGGTGTCGTCGAAGTTGCGCCCGCCGACGAAGCCGCCGGTGTTGACGTCGATGGTGGTGAGGGCCTCGGTCTGGTCCATGATCAGGTAGCCGCCGGACTTCAGCTCCACCTTCCGCGACAATCCGCGCTCGATTTCCTCCTCCACGCCGTTGAGGTCGAACAGGGGGCGCTCCCCGGCGTAGTGCTCGATCTTGCTCACCACGTTGTTCATGTACAGGCGGGCGAATTCCTGCATCTTGGCGAAGGTTTCCCGGGAGTCCACCCGCACCTTGGCGGTGTCGCCGATGATGAAGTCCCGCAGCACCCGCAGGGACAGCACCAGGTCCTGGTAGAGCAGGGTCTTGGGGGGCGCGGTGCGGGCGGCCTCGGTGATGTTGGTCCACAGCTTGCGCAGGTATTCGATGTCCGCCGCCAGCTCCTCGTCGGAGGCGCCCTCGGCCACGGTGCGGATGATGTAGCCGCCCTTCTCCTCCGGGGGCAGCAGCTCGTGGAGCTTGTTGCGCAGCATGTCCCGCTCGCCCTCGTCCTCGATGCGCTGGGAGATGCCGATGTGGGACTCCTGGGGCAGGTAGACCAGGAAGCGCCCGGCGATGCTCACCTGGGTGGAGAGCCGCGCCCCCTTGGTGCCGATGGGGTCCTTGAATACCTGCACCATCAGGGGCTGGCCCTCGTGGAGCAGGCGCTCGATGGGCTTGGGGCCGCCGTTGCCGTTGGCGGCGGCCTGCCAGATGTCCGCCACGTGAAGGAAGGCGGCGCGGTCGAGACCGATGTCGACGAAGGCCGACTGCATGCCCGGCAGCACCCGGCACACCTTGCCCAGGTAGATGTTGCCCACCAGGCCCCGGGCGCTTTCCCGCTCGATGTGCAGCTCCTGGGCTGCGCCTTGTTCCATGACGGCGACCCGGGTTTCCTGGGGGGTGACGTTGATGAGGATTTCGTTCACGTTGGCATCCCGATGGTATTCAATAATTCGGCAGTCTCGAACAGGGGCAGGCCCATCACCCCGGAATAGCTGCCGTCGATGCGGCGGATGAAGCGTGCCGCGTGGCCCTGGATGCCGTAGGCGCCGGCCTTGTCGTGGGGCTCCCCGGTGAGCACATAGAGTTGGATGTCGTGGTCGGACAGGGGGGCGAATTCCACCTGGGTGGTGGACAGGCGCCACTCCAGCTTGTCCTGGTAGGCCACGGCGATGGCGGTGAGCACCCGGTGGGTGGTGCCGGAAAGTTTCCGCAGGATTTGCGCCGCGTGCTCGTCGTTGTCCGGCTTGCCGAAGATTTCGTCCCCCAGGGCCACGGTGGTGTCCGCCGCCAGCACCGGGTGGGGGGGCAGCTTGTGCTCCTTGACGTGCTCCCAGGCCGCACGGGCCTTGTCCTTCGCCGCGCGCACCACGTAATCCTCTGGCTTTTCGCCGGGGAAAGGCGTCTCGTCGGTTTCCGGCGTCACCACCTCGAAATGAAGCCCGATCTGCTTCAACAGATCACGTCGCCGGGGGGAGCGGGAGGCGAGGTAGAGGTGGTCGAAGGGGTTGATCATGGTCGGTGGTAAGGGTGGCCTTTGTGGAGCGACATCGCCCGGTACAGTTGTTCCGCCAGCAGCACCCGCGCCAAGCCGTGGGGCAGGGTCATGCGGGAGAGGGACATCAGTTTTGCCGCCTTGTTTTTTACATTCGGGTGCAGCCCGTCGGCGCCGCCGATGACGAAGGCCACGTCCCGGCCTCCGCCCAGCCACTGGCCGAGCATGTCGGACAGCTCCACGGTGGAAGGGTTCTTGCCCCGTTCGTCCAGGGCTACCACTTCGCAGCCCGGGGGCAGAGCGGCCAGGATGCGTTCGGCTTCCGCTCCCATCACCGCTTCCACCGGCTTGCCCTCGGTGCGGCTGGCGGGCTTGATTTCCGCCAGCTCGATGCGGGCTTCCCGAGGCATTCGTTTGGCATACTCGTCGAAGGCGGCGTTGACCCAGGCGGGCATCTTGTTGCCCACCGCGACGATCAGGAGTTTCATCCCTTGGGGGGGAACGGCAGGCGGGGCGCGCCGCCCCACAGTTCTTCCAGGTTGTAGTACTGGCGCACGGTGGGGTTCATGATGTGGACCACGATGTCCCCCAGGTCGATCAGCACCCATTCGCCCACGTGCTCGCCTTCCACGCCCACGACGTGGCCGCCGCGCTCCTTCACCTTGACCTGCACGTTGTTGGCCAGGGCCTTGGTCTGGCGGCTGGAGTCGGCGCTGGCGAAGACCATGCAGTCGGTCATGCTGGTGAGTTTGGATACGTCCAGGGCGACGATGTCCTTGGCCTTGATGTCTTCCAGGGCGTCGACGACGACCCGCTTCAATTGTTCTACGGTCATGCTGCCTTCAGAGATAAAGATGGTTCGAACGAATATAGTCGAGAACCGCGTCGGGAAGCAAATAGCGCGGGTTCCCGCCCCCCCCGGCCATGAGCCGGATGCGGGTGGCGGAGATGTCGAGGCGGGTGGTTTCCCGTGCGATGATCCGGCCTGCCGGGGCGCCGCGGATGTCGGCGGCGGTTTCGGTCAGGCGGTCCTCCCACTCCTGGCGCAGTTCCAGGGGCATGGCGGTGGCCCAGCTTTCCATGGCGAAGCCGGGGCGCTGGGCGACGGCGATGTGGGCCAGGGTGAACAGTTCCTCCCAGCGATGCCAGGTGGCGAGGCCGAGAAAGGCGTCGGCGCCCAGGAGCAGCACCAGGGAACGCTCCGGCCCGAGTTCCGCCCGCAACCCGGCCAGGGTTTCCACGCTGTAGCTGGGGGTGGGCTTCAGGACTTCCCGCTCGTCCACTTCGAACAGGGGGTTGTCCGCCGCCGCTAGGCGCACCATGGCCAGCCGGTGTTCCGGGGCGGTGCGGGGCGTGTCCCGGTGGGGCGGTTGGCCGGCGGGGATCAGGCGCACCTTCGCCAGACCCAGCAAGTCGGCCATTTCCTGGGCCAAGCGCAGATGGCCGAAATGGACCGGGTCGAAGGTGCCGCCGAACAGGCCGAGGGGAGGGGAGGGGCTCATGGGCGAAATTATAGCCTTGGTCGGGGCCGCGGCTGGCGGCTAGAATGCCTAGAATGAAAAAATACAATTAAGTTCGGGGGTTGGCATGGCTCTCATTACCAGGATGGCGACAGGCCTCGTTTTGGCCGTCGGGCTGACGGCGGGCGCTCCGGCGGCCGACGCCCCGGCAAGAAAGACCTATCACGTGGCTTTTTCCCAGGACACTCTGGGCAACGATTGGCGCATCGCCCAGGCCAGGGAGCTGGAAGAGGCCCTCGGCCGCCATCCTGAAATCCGCTTTACGGTGACCGACGGCCAGGGCAGCACCGCCAAGCAGACCATGGACATCGAGGATCTGGCAGCCCAGAAGGTGGACGTCCTGGTGGCCAGCCCCCGGGACCAGCGGGCCATGACGCCGGTGATCGCCCGGGCCTACCAGCAGGGAATCCCGGTGGTGCTGGTGACGCGGAAGATCGACTCCGATCGCTATACCGCTTTCGTCGGCCCCGACGATTCCGCCATCGCCCGGCAGGTGGCCGATTACATGGCGGCCATGCTGAAGGGAAAAGGGCGCATCCTGATGCTCCAGGGGGTGCCCACCGCCTCCACCGCCATCGCCCGCACCGAAGCGTTCCAGGCGCAGCTGAAGAAATACCCGGGCCTGCGCATCGTCGCCGTCAAGACCGCCAACTACCTGCGGGGGGACGCCATTCGGGCAGTGGAGGAAGTGCTGGAGGCGGGCATCGCCTTCGACGCCATCTATTCCCAGAGCGACAGCATGGCGGAAGGCGCCCGCATGGCGCTGAAAAAGGCCGGCCTCGACCCTCGGAAATATCCCACGGTGGGCATCGACTACATCGCCGCCGCCCGGGAGGCGATCCGCAGCGGCGAGCAGAAGGCGTCCTTCACCTATCCTACCTGCGGCAAGGAAGTGGCGGAGATCGTGGTGAATATCCTCCGTGGAAAGAAGGTTCCGAAACAGGTTACGGTGAAGTCCCAGCGGGTCACCCGGGGCAACGTGGACCAAGTCAAACCCATTTTCTGACGTCATGCGACTGGCTATCGGGCTCAGGCCCAAATTTCTGCTCCTGCTGCTGGGAGCCAGCACCCTGCCCCTGATGGCGGTGGGGGTGGCTCTGGGCGTCTACATCTATCGCTTTCATTACGGGGAGGCGGAAAACCTGGTGGCAAAAGGCGGCCAGGTGCTGGTGCGGGAACTGGATACCCTGGGGCGGGGCTTGCTGGACCAGGCCAATGCCCTGGCTGCGCGGCCGGAAGTCGTCGCCTCCATCAACCTGGTGTCGACCTATCAGGATCCGCGGAACTACCAGCCGCTGATTTTCGACCTGGAGAAGGAGCGGCTTGCCGGCGACCTGGAAAACGAAGTGCTTACCCACCACAGCAATGACGGCCGGGCTTTTGCCGTTTACGGCGAAGATCGCTCCCTGGCCGCTTTCGCCCTGGAGTCGGATTCGGCCCTCTCCAAGGGCGTTGTTTCCTACGAAAACGGCCGGCCGCTGATTCTCGTCGCTAAGGGAGTGAAGGCCGATACCTTCGAGCCCGGCGCCCGCCCATCATTGCTTCCAGGCGATCCGGGACCGGCGGGCCGGGTCCGCTATGTGGCCCGGAACGGCCAGCTGGCCCTGGAGGCGGTGGCCCCTATTTTCCGTGCCCTGCCGGACGGGGGCGGCCGGACGGTGGGCTACGTGACGCTGACCCGGGAACTGGGGTCGGACTTCGCCACGCGCCTGGCCTTGGCCACCGACCTGCAGGTGGCTATCGCCCTGGGGAACAAGCGGCTTGCCGGCAGGTTGCCCTTGCCGGAGTCCACGCCGGGGAACGGCGGAAAAACCCTGGTTTCCGCCGGGGGTTACCTGTTGCGGGCCTATCCCCTGCCCTTGGAGGGGGGTGGGGCGGCGGTCCTCTACGGCGTGGAGGAGCGCATGATGCTGGCCTCTTTTCGGGGCGCTCTGGGGGTGGTGCTGGCGGTGCTGCTGTCTTCCGCCTTGCTGGCGGTGGTCGCCGGCATCATTCTTTCCCGCCGTGCCCTGCGTCCTATCCGCAGCTTGTCGGCGGGGGCCGAAGCGGTGGGGCGGGGCGACCCCGGGGTCCGGGTGGAGGTGGAAACCGGGGACGAGTTGCAGCGCCTGGCGGACACCTTCAACCGCATGGCGGCCACCATCCGGCAGCGGGAGAAGGAACTGCGGGCGGCGGCGGACCGCCTGCGCCTGCATCGGGAGCAGACCCTGCTGGCCTACGTCGAATGGGATCGGGATTTCCGGGTGGTGGAGTGGAACCCGGCGGCGGAACAGATTTTCGGTTACCGTCGGGAAGAGGCGCTGGGGCGCAGCGGGCTGGATCTGGTGGTCCCCGAGGCCGTCCGCCCCCGGGTGGGCGAGATATGGCAGCAGTTGATGCACCAGGAGAGCGGGAGCTTCAGCGTCAACGAGAACGTCACCAAGGACGGGCGCACGGTGGTGTGCGAATGGAACAACACCGCCCTGGTGGACGAGCAGGGCGAGGTCATCGGCGTGGCTTCCCTGGCCCGGGACATCACTCAGCGCATCCAGGCCGAGGAAAGCATCCGCCGCCTCAACGCCACCCTCCAGGAGCGGGTGCGGGAGGAGGTGGAAAAGAACCGGGAAAAGGAGCTCCTGCTGGTGCAGCAGTCCCGTCTGGCGGCCATGGGGGAGATGGTGCACAACATCGCCCACCAGTGGCGCCAGCCTCTCAACGCCCTCAATATCGTCGTTGCCAACATCCAGGACGATTTCGAATACGGCGAACTGACCAAGGATTCCCTGCGCCAATCGGTGAAGACGGCCCACAAGTTGGTCCAGGGCATGTCCACCACCATCGACGATTTCCGCAATTTCTTCCGCCCGGACCAAGTGGCGGTGCGCTTCGATATCGCCGGGGCGGTCACCAGCGCCGCCGACATCATGGAAGCCGCCCTGCGCAACAATATCATCCGGCTCGATCTGGAACTGGAGGAGGGGCTTGCCATGGAGGGCTTCCCGTCCCAGTTCAGCCAGGCAGTGCTGAATCTCCTGGCCAACGCCAAGGAGGCGATCCAGGCCAGGGAGGTGCAAGACGGCCGCATCACGGCGCGCCTGCGGCGGGAGGGAAACCAAGCGGTGCTGGAAGTGGAGGACAACGGCGGCGGCATCGCTCCGGAGGTCCTGCCCAAAGTGTTCGATCCCTACTTCACCACCAAGGCCCAGGGCAGCGGCATCGGCCTCTACATGACCAAGACCATCATCGAGAAATACATGGGAGGAAAGGTGGAGGCGGGGAACGCCGACGGTGGGGCGCGCTTTACCCTGCGGGTGCCCCTGGCGGCGGGAAAAGTCTAAAACCCCGTTTCACCGCCAAAGACGCAAAGGAAATTTCTTCTTGGTTTTGGTTTTTCCTTTGCGTACCTTCGCGTCCTTTGCGGTTCAAAAAGATTCTCGCCTCAACCCCTGACCTGCCCGTCCCCCAGCACGATGTACTTCTGGCTGGTGAGCCCTTCCAGCCCCACCGGACCCCGGGCGTGAATCTTGTCGGTGGAGATGCCGATCTCCGCCCCCAGGCCATACTCGAAGCCGTCGGCGAAGCGGGTGGAGGCGTTGACCATCACCGAGGCGGAGTCCACCTCCCGCAGGAAACGCATGGCGTTAGGGTGGTTGGTGGTCAGGATGGCGTCCGTGTGGTGGGAGCCATAATGGTTGATGTGCTGGATGGCTTCATCCAGGCTGGCGACCACTTTCACGCTGATAATGGGGGCCAGGTACTCGGTGAACCAGTCTTCTTCCGTGGCGTCGGCCAGCTTGGCGCCCGTTACTTGAACGAGTATGGCCCGCGCGGCGGCGTCGCAGCGCATTTCCACGCCCTTGGCGCTGAAAATTTCGCCAATCCGGGGCAGGAAGCTGGCCGCGGCCTGTTGATGCACCAGCAGGGTTTCGGTGGCGTTACAGGGGCTGTATTTCTGGGTCTTGGCGTTGTCCGTGACGCGCAAGGCCTTTTCCATGTCGAATTCCGCATCCACATAGGTATGGCAGTTGCCGTCCAGATGCTTGATGACCGGCACCTTGGCTTCATTGCTGATGCGTTCGATGAGGCCCTTGCCGCCCCGGGGAATGATGACATCCACGTAAGCGGGCATGGTGATGAGCTCGCCCACGGCGGCCCGGTCGGTGGTTTCCACCAGTTGCACCGCCTCGGCGGGCAGTCCGGCGGCTTCAAGGGACTGGCGCACCAGCCGCCAGAGGGCCAGGTTTGAATGAATGGCTTCCGAGCCTCCCCGCAGGATGCAGGCGTTGCCGCTCTTGATGGCCAGGGAGGCGGCCTCGATGGTCACGTTGGGACGGCTTTCGTAAATCATGCCGAACACGCCCAAAGGCACCCGCATCTGGCCGACGCTGATGCCGGTGGGACGGTTCTTTACATTGGTGATTTCACCAATGGGATCGGGCATGGCGGCGAGTTGTTCGCAGCCCTCCGCCATGGTGGCGATGACTTTTTCCGTCAGGCGCAGGCGATCCACCATGGGAGCGGCCAGTCCGGCTTTTTGAGCGGCGGCGATGTCCTGCGCATTGGCTTCTTCGAGCTCGCTGCCTGCCTTTCGCAGCAATCCGGCCAGTTCGCTCAGCGCGTCATTCCTGGCCCTGGTGGAAGATCGTGCCACCAGACGGGAAGCCGACCGGGCGGCTTTGCCGACGTTCTGCATGTACTCCTTGATATCCATAGTCAAATCCGAATCTTCAAAAATCGTTAGTGTGCCAAACTCAGCCCGAGTTGCAACAATTCGTCCCACACGTCCCCCTTCAGCAGGCCCTTGATCATGCGGTCGATGTCGGCGGCGCGCTTGAGGGCGGCCTGCAACTGGTCCAGGGGCAGGCGGCGCAGGGCCTTGCCCACCAGGGCCTGGCGGGAATCCCACACGCCGGCGTTGCGCATGGCCTGGGGGGCGGGAGTGCCGGTTCTGACGGCCATCTGGATCTTCGCCAGCTGCCGGGCCTCCCGGCTCAAGGCCCACAGGATCAGCACCGGGTCTTCCCCTTCCCCCCTCAGGCCGTCCAGGATGCGGGCGGAGCGGGCGGGGTCGCCTTCCAGCAGGGCGTCCCCCAGCTTGAACACGTCGTAGCGGGCCACGTCGCACACGGCGTTTTTCACCTGCTCGAAGCTCAAGCTGCCTTCCGGGTACAGCAGGCCCAGCTTCTGGATTTCCTGGTGGGCGGCCAGCAGGTTGCCTTCCACCCGCTCGGCCAGGAAGCGCAGGGTGTCCCGATCCGCCTTCTGGTTTTGGCTTGCCAGCCGCCGGCCGATCCACTCCGGCAGGCGGGCATAGTCCACCGGGTAGACCGGCACCGTGACGCCGGCGCTGTCCAGGGCCTTGAACCACTTGCTGTTCTGGCTGGACTTGTCCAGCTTGGGGCAAAGCACCAGGGTGACGGTGTCCGGGGGCAGGCTGGCGCAGTAGGCTTCCAGGGCCTTGCTCCCTTCCGTGCCGGGCTTGCCGCCGGGGATGCGGATTTCCAGCAGGCGCCGGCTGGCGAACAGGGACAGGCTGTTGCCGCTGGCCGTCAGGCTTTGCCAGTTGAAACCCCGCTCCACCGTGAACACTTCCCGTTCGTCGCAGCCCGAGGCCCGGGCGGCGGCGCGGATGGCGTCGGCGGCTTCCAGGGTGAGCAGGGGATCGTCGCCGTAAATCGCGTACAGCCCGCCCAGCCCCCGCTGGAGGTGTTGGGCGAGCTGGTCGGCGGCGAGTTTCATGCCGGAGTCAGGGGGCGGCTTGCGCTGGCTGCGTAGCGGCACCCTTGAGGCGGCGCAGCAGCTGCTGGATGGCGTCGTCCCGCATGTTCTTGTTCAGCAAGGCCTCTTCCTGTTCCTTGGCCAGGGCCTGGGTGTCGTCGTAGGTCATGTCCCGGCGCAGTTCGATCTGCTGCGGCGGAATGGAGGGCTTGCCCAGGTAGGTGGCGCTGAACGCCAAGCGGTAGATCAGCTGGTATTCATGCACCCGGCCGGTGCCGCCCAGGGATAGGATGATCTTGTCGTAGCTGGCCGACAGGATGTTGACCACCACCTGGGCCTCGTCCGGGCTGGCGGCGATCTGCACCTTGGTGCCGTTGCGGATGGCGTTCTCCAGTGCCGTCTGGATGGCGGTATTGCCGCCGCCGTTGACGTAGAGGGTGTCGTAGGGCAGGTCCATCACCCCCCGCAGCTTGAAGCCGCAGCCCGCGAGGAGGGAAGCGAACAGGGCCAGCAGTACCAGTTTGCGCATGAATGCTCCTTAAACGACTATGTTGACCAGCTTGCCGGGCACCACGATGACCTTTTTCGCCGGCTTGCCTTCCATGAATTTCTGCACGTTGGGGTTGGCCAGGGCCAGTTGTTCGATGGCGTCCTTGGCGGCGTCCTTGGATACGGTGATGCTGCCCCGCAGCTTGCCGTTGACCTGGATCATCAGCTCGATTTCGTCCTGCACCAGGGCGGCTTGGTCCACCTCGGGCCAGGCGGCGCTGCCGAGGCAGGAGCCGGGTTTGAGTTCGCTCCACAGGGCGTGGCAGATGTGGGGCACGATGGGGGCCAGCAGCCGCACCGCGGCCTCCAGGGCTTCCTGCATCACCGCCCGGGTGGCGGCGTCGCCGCCGGTGGCCTTGCCCAGGGCGTTCATCAGTTCCATCACCGCGGCGATGGCGGTGTTGAACTGCTGGCGGCGGCCGTAGTCGTCGCTTACCTTCTGGATCGCGCCGTGGAGCTGGAAGCGCAGGGCCTTCAGCTCGGGGCTCAGGTCGCCGCCGTTGTAGGCTTCCACCACACCCTGTTCCACATGGTCGTTCACCGCTTTCCACAGGCGCTTGAGGAAGCGGAACGCCCCTTCCACCCCGGCGTCGGACCACTCCAGCTGCTGGTCGGGGGGGGCGGCGAACATCATGAACAGGCGGGCGGTGTCGGCACCGTACTGGTCGATGATGGCCTGGGGGTCGACGCCGTTGTTCTTGGACTTGGACATCTTCTCGGTGCCGCCGATGATCACCGGCTGGCCGTCAGTCTTGAGGGTCGCGCCGGTGGGACGGCCCTTGTCGTCCAGGGCCAGGTCCACGTCGGCGGGGTTGATCCATTCCTTTTTGCCCCCTTCATGTTCGCGGTAGAAGGTGGGGGCCACCACCATGCCCTGGGTGAGCAGGCGGGTGAAGGGTTCGTTGCACTCCACCAGGCCCACGTCCCGCATCAGCTTGTGGAAGAAGCGGGCGTAGAGCAGGTGCAGGATGGCGTGCTCGATGCCGCCGATGTACTGGTCCACCGGCAGCCAGTACTTGGCGCGGCCGTCCAGCATGGACTTATCGTTGTCCGGGCCGGTGTAGCGGGCGTAGTACCAGGAGGACTCGACGAAGGTGTCCATGGTGTCGGTTTCCCGCTCCGCCTTGCCGCCGCACTTGGGGCAGGTGGTTTCGTAGAAACTGGGCATCTTCTTGATCGGAGAGCCGATGTCGATCTTCACGTCCTCGGGCAGCACCACCGGCAGCTGGTCCGCCGGTACCGGCACGTCGCCGCAGCTGGGGCAGTGGATGATCGGAATCGGGCAGCCCCAGTAGCGCTGGCGGGAGATGCCCCAGTCCCGCAGGCGGTACTGCACCTGCTTGTCGCCCAGGTTCTTGGCCTTGAGGTCGGCGGCGATGGCATCGATGGCTTCCTTCTGGTTCAGACCGTCATATTTCCCAGAGTTGACGCAAACACCATCATCCGCGTACCACCACTTCCACTCATCCGTGCTGAACGTGTTATCCAGCGTAGCCTTGTCGAGCTGGGCCTTTTCGTTCCAATGGCCGGAGGCTTGCTCTTTGGCAATTTCTTTAAGCACACTTTCGTTAACGACTTTAATTACCTGCTTGATGGGCAAACCGTACTTCTTGGCGAAGCCGAAATCCCGTTCGTCGTGGGCCGGCACCGCCATCACCGCGCCTTCGCCGTAGCCCATCAGCACGTAGTTGCCCACCCACGCCGGCACCTGCTCGCCGGTGAGGGGGTGGGTGACGTTGATGCCGGTGGCCATGCCCTTCTTTTCCATGGTGGCGAGGTCGGCTTCGGCTACGCCGCCCTGCTTGCACTCCTCGATGAAGGCGGCCAGTTCCGGGTTGTTCCGGGCGGCGTAGGTGGCCAGGGGGTGTTCGGCGGCCACGGCGCAGAAGGTCACGCCCATGATGGTGTCGGCGCGGGTGGTGTAGACCCACAGCTGCTCGGCCTTGCCGTCCAGCTCGTAGGGGAAGGCGAACCTGACCCCATAGCTCTTGCCGATCCAGTTCTTCTGCATGGTGCGCACCTGCTCGGGCCAGCCGGGCAGGTTGTCGAGCTCGTTGAGCAGCTCGTCGGCGTAGGCGGTGATGCGCATGAAGTACATGGGAATCTCGCGCTTTTCCACCACGGCGCCGGAGCGCCAGCCGCGGCCGTCAATCACCTGCTCGTTGGCGAGCACGGTGTGGTCCACCGGGTCCCAGTTCACGGTGGCGAGCTTCTTGTAGATCAGCCCCTTTTCGAACAGCTGGGTGAACAGCCATTGTTCCCAGCGGTAGTAGTCCGGCTTGCAGGTGGCCAACTCCCGGTCCCAGTCCACGCCCAGACCCAGGCTCTTCAGCTGCTTGCGCATGTAGTCGATGTTGGAGTAGGTCCACGCCGCCGGCGCCACGTTGTTCTGCATCGCCGCGTTCTCGGCGGGCAGGCCGAAGGCGTCCCAGCCCATGGGCTGCATCACGTTGAAGCCCTTGAGGCGGTGATAGCGGGCCAGCACGTCGCCGATGGTGTAGTTGCGCACGTGGCCCATGTGCAGCTTGCCGGAGGGGTAGGGGAACATGGACAGGCAGTAGTACTTGGGCTTGTCGCTGTCCTCGGTGGCCTTGAAGGCCTGGTTCTTTTCCCAGTGCTGCTGGGCGGCGGGTTCGATCTCGGCGGGAGTGTAGTGGGCTTGCATGGATGCTTCGTAAGGGTTCGTAAAATTGGGGAATTATACCGCAGCCCGGCTATATAATTGACGGCGCTTGAAATGCCACCGGAACCCGCCATGCGCCTTGTTCTGCTTTTGCTGCTGTTGATGTCTTTCCCCGCCCGCGCTTTTCCCCTGGCCGAGGTGGAGGCGCTCCAGTTCCCCGCTTGGCTGGAGCGGGACGGTGGCCGCAGCCCCCCGCGCCCCGGCCTGGAACTCAAACCGGGAGATGTGCTCCACGTGGGCGACGGCGCCCGGGCCTGGCTGCGTCTGTCCGACGGCAGCCGGGTGAAGCTGGGGGAAAAGGCCGATTTCCGCATCGACGACCTAGCCTTGGCGGAGGCGCCCAAGGCGGCGGACGGCCAGGCCGCCGACCTGGCCCGCCGGCGCTGGGGCGTGGCCCACGCCGGCAAGGCGCCGCCCCTGCTCACCGCCACCCTGGAAGTGCTCAAGGGCGCTTTCCGCTTCACCACCGGTACCCTGGGCAAGACCGGCCGGCGGGAGATGCGCATCAAGGTGGGCACCGCCACTGCCGGCATCCGCGGCACCGACCTGTGGGGCAAGTCCGACGAGGAGAAGGACCTGATCTGCCTGATCGACGGCCAAATCGTGGTGCAGCACGGCAGCAAGATTCTCAGCCTCCAGGACCCCCTTTCCTTTTTCGAAGCCCCCCGGGGCCAGCTGCCACGGCCGGTGGCCACCGCATCGCGGGAGCAGGTGGAAAAATGGGCCCGGGAAACGGAACTCGAAACCGGCGCCGGGGTGGGGCGGGTCGGTGGGGAGTGGAAGGTCAACCTGTTTTCCAGTTCCGACCCCGCTGTGGCAACGGAGACGCGGCGACGGGTGGAGGAAAACGGTTATCCGGTGACGGTGGTGCCGGTGACGGTGAAAGGCACCGCCTACCACCGCCTGCGCATCGAGAACCTGGCCGACCGGGCCGAGGCCCAAGCGCTGGCGGCGAAGCTGAAAGGGCGCTACGGCCTCGGGGAGCCCTGGGTCTCCCGCCAATAGTAAAGTCCCCGGCGTGAATATCGGGGATTGCCCTCGGTGCGGCTAGTCAAAAAACCGTTTGTGCATTCATGTATCGTCGATTATTATCAAGTAATTGTGAGATAGTGTTGATAATCGACATAAAGAAGAATATGGACACGGTTCTGAAAAAGGGGATATGCGCCCTTCTCCTGGGCATGGCGGCGTGGTCGCCGGCATGGTCGGCGGAGAGCGGCGGCGCGCCCCGCTTCGATATTTCCCGCTACGAAGTCAAAGGCAACACCCTGCTCAAGCCCGGGCAGGTGGATGCCCTGCTGGCCCCCTACACCGGCGCCCAGCGGGATTTCCGCGACGTGCAATTGGCCCTGGAAGCCCTTCAGGAGGCCTACCGGGACGCGGGCTACGGCACGGTGCTGGTGATCCTGCCGGAGCAGGAAATCGACCGCGGTGTGGTGGCCTTCGCCATCGCCGAAGCCCGGTTGCGTAAGGTAAGCATCGAAGGCAACCGCCATTTCGACGACGACAACATCCGCCGCAGCCTTCCCGCCCTGAAGGAGGGCGATGTTCCCAATACCCGGTCCCTGGCGGCCAACTTGCGCATGGCTGGGGAGAACCCGGCCAAGACCACCGCGGTGCAGTTTCGCGGCACCGACCAGGACGACGCCGTGGACGCGGTGGTGAAGGTCACCGATGAAAAGCCCTGGAAAGTGGGCATCACCCTGGACAACACCGGCACCCGGGCCACCGGCGTCTCCCGCCTGGGCTTCTCCTTCCAGCACCACAACCTGGGCAACCGGGACCGCTCCCTTTTGCTGCAATACATCACTTCCCCGGAAAAGCCCAGCCAGGTCAACGTGTTCGGCATCGGCTACCACCAGCCTTTCTACGAGCACAACCTGTCCGTGGACGTGTTCGGCGGCCATTCCGACGTGGACTCCGGCGTGGTGGAAAACCTGTTCACCGTCAGCGGCCAGGGCACGGTGCTGGGCCTACGCCTCAACCGTCACCTGCAACAGCGGGGCAGCTACAACCACCGCCTGACCCTGGGCTTCGACTATCGCGCCTATCAGAACTCCGCCGTCATGCTGGGAGGCACCGCGTCCCTGGTGCCGGACGTGACCGTGCACCCGGTGAGCCTCACCTATTCCGGCCAGTGGGAAACCCCGGGCACTACCGCCGGCTACTACCTCACCGTGGCGCGCAACATTCCCGGCGGCAGCATGGGACGCAACGAGCATTTCAACGCCAGCCGCGCCGGTGCCGACGCCGACTATGCCGTGGTCCGTGCCGGCGGCAGCTTCGCCCGCGCGCTGCCCCAGGACTGGCAGGTGCGGGTGGCGGCCAGCGGCCAGTATACCGACGACGCCCTGGTGGCCGGGGAACAGTTCGGCCTTGGCGGCAACGCCTCGGTGCGGGGCTTCTCCGAGCGGGAGATTTCCAACGACGTGGGCTACCAGGGCAGTGCGGAACTCTATACTCCCGATCTCGCCGCCCGCTTCGGTCTCGCCGAGTCCCAGGCGCGGCTGCTGGCCTTCTACGACTTCGGCCATGTCTACCGCAACAAGGCCCTTCCCGGCGAAACCGCCTCCAGCACCGTCGCCAGTGTGGGCGCCGGGCTGCGCTACAATTTCCGTAAGAGCTTCGGGCTGCGGCTGGATTTCGCTTCGGTGGTGGATGCCGGCGGCACCCAGAAGGTGGGAGACAAGATGATCCATTTCAACATGGGTTACCTCTACTGAGGGAGGGGAAGGAATGTCCGACGCGCGTCTTGCCTTGCGCCTGCGGCGCTGTGCCGTGGCGGTGGCCCTGGCCTGGACGACGGGGGCGGCCTGGGCCAATCCCGTCGCGCCGACGGTGGCCAGCGGCCAAGCCAGCTTTTCCACCCTGGGCAGCACTCTTACCGTTACCAATTCCCCCGGCGCCATCATCAACTGGCAGTCCTTCTCCATCGGCAGTGGCGAAATCACCCGCTTCGTGCAGCAGAACGCCGCCAGCGCGGTACTCAACCGGGTGACCGGCCAGGACCCCTCCAGCATCCTCGGTACCCTGCAATCCAATGGCCGGGTGTACCTGATCAACCCCAACGGCATCGTCTTCGGCGCCGGTTCCGTGGTGGACGTGGCGGGCTTGACGGCCTCCACCCTCAAGCTGTCGGACCAGGATTTCCTCGCCGGGCGGAACGTCTTCAGAGGGGGCGCCGGGGCGGGCTCCCTGACCAACCAGGGGGCCATCACCACCCCCCAGGGGGGGCAGGTCTACCTGGTGGCGCCGAACATCGAGAACAGCGGCGTCATCCAGGCCCCAGGCGGCGAGGTGATCCTGGCCGCCGGCCACAGCGTGGACCTGGTGGACTCCGCCAATCCGAAAATCTCCGTGGCCTTGAATGCGCCCGATACCCGGGCGGTCAATGTCGGCCAGGTTCTTTCCCACGGGGGGCGCATCGGCATCTACGGCGCCCTGGTGAACCAGCGGGGCACGGTGAGCGCGGACTCGGCAGCGATGGGGGAGAACGGCAAGATCATCCTCAAGGCCACCAAGAACGTGACCCTGGAGGCCGGCAGCGTGACCTCGGCCAACGGCGTATCGGGCGGGGAGGTGACGGTGCAGGCGGAAGAGGGCACGGCCATGGTTTCCGGCACGGTTTCCGCCAAAGGAAGCAACGGCAAGGGCGGCGAAATCCGGCTGCTCGGCCAGCAGGTGGGCGTGGTGGCGGCGACGGTGGATGCCTCCGGGAAAACGGGGGGTGGCACGGTGCTGGTGGGGGGTGCCTACCGCGGGGAGAATCCGGTGATTCAGAACGCCCGTGCGGTATTCGTCGGCAGCGATGCCGTCCTGCGGGCAGACGGCGTGGCCTTCGGCGACGGCGGCACGGTAATCGTGTGGTCGGAGGAGGCCACCCGGGTTTACGGCAGCATCAGCGCCCGGGGTGGCGTCGCATCCGGCAACGGGGGCTTCGTCGAAACCTCCGGCGGCTACCTGGACGTGGCCGGCATCCGCATCGACGCTGCGGCCGCCAACGGCACGGGGGGCACCTGGTTGCTGGACCCTTTCAACATTTCCATCGTCGCCACTGCCGACGCCAACATCGGCTCCTCCGGCGCCAACCCGGTAACCTTCACCGCCACGGCCGCCCCGTCAGAGGTCAACGCCGGCAGCATCGAAACCCTGCTGAATGCCGGCACCAGCGTCATCATCGACACCAGCGGCGGTGGCGCGGAACAGGGCAACATCTCCGTCGACACCTTTATCGACAAGATCGCCGGCGGGGCGGCCAGCCTCACCCTCAAGGCCCACAACGACATCACCGTCAACTACGCCATCGCGTCCACCGTGGGGGCGCTGGACGTCAACCTCATCGCCGACCAGGATTCCTCGGGGGCGGGGGCGGTCAACCTCAACGCCCCCATCACCAGCAACAACGGCAATATTTCCATTTCCGCCGCCGGCAACATTACCTTCAACGCCGGGGTGAACAACCTGGTGGCCGGCACCGGCAACGTCACCCTCGCTTCCACCGGCGGTGCGGTCCTGGGGGACCCCATGGGGGCTCCCTACGACGTGATCGCCAACAGCCTCAATGTTTCCGCCGCCAACGGCATCGGCAACATGTTCGGCAGCATGTTTTACGTGGACGCGTCCTCCGTCACCTTTAACAACAGCGGCAGCGGGGGAGTGGGCATTGCCATCAACCATGCCGGGGCGTCGAGCATTTCCGGTTCCAACGCCGGCGGCGGGGTGCGGGTGGACGGTGTCTATTCCGCGTCCCCCACCACCATCGGGCCCATCACCGCCGCCGGCGACGTCCTCCTGCGGGTCAACAACCCCAACATCACCGGCGCGGTGAACGCCGGCACCCACACCGTCTATCTCTCGTCCTTCGACAATTCCCCGGTGCTGAACATCAGTATCGGCGGTGCCCAGGTAACCGACTACACCCAAGCGGAACTGACCAACATCACCGCCGGGGACATCGTGGTGGGCTACGACAATTTCGGCAACACCACGCCTTTCCTGACGGTGGACAGCACGGTCAACCTGGGGTCCCGCCACATCACCCTGAAAGGAGGCTCCATTAGCCTCAACGGCGGCAGCACGCTCACCGCCACCGGCGGCATCGTGTTGAACAGCAGCAGCGGTATCACGCTCAATGGCGAACTCAACGCCGGTTCGGGCGCGGTGAATTTGACGGCGGTCAGCTCCATCGCGGACGGCAATGGGGCGTGGGTGAACAACGTCAACGCCGGCAGCCTGAGCGCCACCGCAGGCACTCACATCGACCTGGACACCTCGGTGGGTAGCATCATTGCTACCGGAACGGCCGGCAATGTCACCATCCGCGAGGCCGACGGCGCCACCGGGGTCAACGTGACGGCGGGCGGTAACATCATCCTCAACAGCGCCGCGGGTAGCTTGGGCTTGGGGACGGTGACGGCGGGCGGGACCGTTTCCCTGGATGCCATCACCGGCAGCCTGACCGGTGGCACCATTTCCGGTACCGGACTGACCGCCTTTGCCCAGAGCATGAATCTCACCACCAACGTCGGCACCCTCGACTTGAACGCCGCCAGTGTCGGCGGCGGGATTACGGTTAACCAGGCTGGGGCGGTGACGGTGGCCAACGCATCAACCAGCGACGGTTCCATCAATATTCACTCCGGCGGCGCCATGAACGCCTCCAACGTGAGTGCCGGCGGTGCCTGGGGTATTAATCTCTCCACCGGCTCCGGCAACTTGACGGTGGGGACCCTCGATGCCACGGGGGACTACGTGAACCTCAGCGCGGCGGGCGCCATCGTCGACGGCAACGGTGGCGGCGGTAATGTCGTGGCTGCCGGTACGCATCTGAATGCCGGGACTGGAATCGGTACCGCCGGGGACCCCCTGGATATGCAGGTGACCGACCTGTGGAGCGCCAGCGGCAGCGGCGGCGCCTATATCGACAACATCAGCGCCATGCTCAACGCTTGGAGCATGACCGGTGCCGGGGTGGTGCTGAGCCACAGCAACAACCTCGGCCTGGGCTTGATCGATGTGGGGAGCGGGGACGTGGCGCTGGGCATATATGCCGGTGCCATCCTTGATCTCAACGGCGCCGGGGTGAACAACTTCGTCGCCCGCAATCTTACGCTTCAAGCTGCCAATGGCGCCGATTTCGACTACATGATCAGCGGCGTCCTGGACACCTCCGGCGTGACCGGCGTGGTGGCCGCCCGCGTGTACCCCCCGGCTACGGTGGTCGATCCGGTGGTGAACGAAACCCTCAACACCACCACCAGCGCCACCAATTCCCTGGTGGAGGCATCGACCATGGTGGCGGGCGCCGCAACCGAGGCAGCGCCGGTGCAGAAGGCGGCTGCGGAGGAAAGCAACGGCGAGGACGCCGCCAATGGCCAGAACGGTGACCAGGAAGGTAAGAAGAAAGATGCCAAGAAACCCCGCAGCTGCAATTAGCCTTGCCCTTCTCATGCTGCTGGCCGCCCCGGCCTGGGCCGGCATCGGCGTCATCCTCCAGTACAGCGGGGTGATCTCCGCCAAGGCGGCGGACGGCAAGCTGCGGGTGCTGCAACTGCGCTCCGAGGTGGACCAGGGGGATACCCTGTTCACCGAGAAGGACAGCTACGCCCTGGTCAAATTCCACGATGGCGGCCAGCTTACCCTGCGCCCCAATTCCTCCATCCGCCTCGATGCCTTCCAGTTCGACGCCGCCAAGCCGGAGAAGGACAACGCCGTGTTCAGCCTGCTGCGGGGGGGCTTCCGGGCGCTCACCGGGCTCATCGGCAAGCGCAACCGGGACAACTACCGCATGACCACCCCCTCGGCCACCATCGGCATCCGGGGCACCCACTACGGCGGCCTGGAATGCCGCGGCGCCGACTGCGCCGGCCTGGAGGGGGCCAAGCGCCCCGCCGAGGACGGCCTTTACGTGGACGTGGTGGAGGGGGCGATCGAAGTGAAGAACGGGGGGGGAACCCAGGTGGTGGGCGCCGGCCAGTTCGGCATGGTGCCGGATGCCCAGTCTCCCCTCCAGTTCCTGCCGACCGACCCCGGCGTGCGCTTCGCCCCGCCGCCGGGGGCCAAGACGGCGGAGAACAACGGCCCGCCCCGCAACCAGGACATGGACTGCGTGGTCGGACCCTGACAATGGCTTGCAGGCGGGGTCGCCTGCGCTACGGCAAGTGACACAGCGGAAGAGGGGTAACCCATGGAGCGCTTGATCTGCGTCATCGGCAACAAGGGCGGCACCGGCAAGACCAGCATCACCCACATGCTGTGCCACGGCCTGGGATTGCTGGGCTGGCCGTCCATCGCGGTGCTCACCGACGGGGCGCGGACGCCCTTGAGCCGGGAGGGGCGGCGCTACGTGCCCCTGGACGGGCGCAGTCCGGAGGCTCTGGACCGCATCGTGCCCAAGCTGGAATCCATGCCCAGCTGGCTGGGGGTGATCGACGGCGGCGGCAACCGCCCGGACCTGGACCGGCGCTTCTACGACATGGCGGGGCTGGCCCTGCTGCCCTTCCGCGATTCCCACGAGGATATCCGCACCGTGCGGGCCGACCTGGATGCCTTTCCCGACGCCCTGGGCGTCCCTTCCCAATGGCCCACCAATCCCTGGCAGCAGATGGCGGCGGAGCGCACCGTGGACGAGCTGATGGCCGACTACCGGCCGCGTCTGATCGAACCGGTGTACGCGGTGAGCGCCAGCAAGCTGCTGCTGCAGACCGACGTTCCCGCCGCCTTGCCCACCGCCCTGAACAACGTCTGCCGCGCCCTGGCCCGGCAGGTGCTGGACCGGCTGGATCTGCCCGGCGAGAGCTGATTCCGTGCTGAGCGAGGCCCTCCGGGAGAAAATCCGCGCCCGCCTCGGCGCCGAGCCGGGCAAGCTGCGGGCGATGTCGGGCGGCGACGTGGGAGAGGTCTACGGCCTGGAGGCCGGGGGCGAACGCTACGCCGTCAAGGTGGACCGGGCCGAAAGCGGCGCCCTGGCGGTGGAGGGGCGGATGTTGGACTACCTGGAGCGTCATACCGAACTCCCCGCCCCTCGCGCCCTGGCCTATGACGCCGGCTTCGTCCTCATGACCTGGGTGGAAGGCGGCAGCGGCGGCGGGGCCGACGTCCACGCCGCCGACCTGCTGGCAACCCTTCACAACCTATCCGCCGACGCCTACGGCTTCGACTTCGACACCGTCATCGGCGGCCTGCACCAGCCCAATCCCTGGATGCCCCGCTGGCTGGACTTCTTCGCCGAGCAGCGGGTGTTGGAAATGGCGCGGCAGGCCTTTGACGCCGGCAACCTCCCAAGCGAGCTGCTGCGCCGGGCCGAACGCCTCGCCGGCCGGTTGGGCCAGTGGCTGGACGAGCCGGACCAGCCCGGCCTGGTCCACGGCGATATCTGGGGCGGCAACGTGATGGGCAGCGGCGGGCGCATCACCGGCTTCATCGACCCCGCCCTGTACTTCGCCGACCCGGAAGTGGAGCTGGCCTTCATCACCCTGTTCTCCACCTTCGGCGACGCCTTTTTCCGCCGCTATGCCGAGCGCCGCGGCCTGAGCCCCCACTTCTGGGAAGTGAAGCGGGACCTCTACAACCTCTATCCCCTCCTGGTTCACGCCCGCCTCTTCGGCGGCGGCTACGTCAACCAGGCGGGGGGCATCCTGCGGCGCTTCGCCGGTTGACAAGCGCAGGCACCTCGGACATCCTGAAAAAAACCGTTAACCGCAAAGGACGCGAAGGGAAAACCTTAAAACCGGGAAAAAGCGGTTACCCCGTAAGTTCCGTCCATGATTTTGATTTTCCTTTGCGTACCTTCGCGTCCTTTGCGGTTCAAGATTTCATGACCAAACTGCGACTTCTCCTCTTCGCCTGGCTCGCCTTCCTCCTGCTGTTCGCCCAGCAGGGGGCGGCGGCCCATGCCCTGTCGCACCTGGCCGAGCACCGCCCGGCCCAGCAGGAAAAGCAGCTGCCCCATTCCCCCGCCTGCGACAAGTGCGTGGTGTATGCGGGGGTTGGTTCCGGCGCGGCGTCCGCCTCTGCAACGTTCGAACTTCCTTCCGCCGGGGTGGAGCAGGGGCTGCTTCCCGCGCCGGCGTTCCGTTCCGAAACCCCGTCCCACTACCGTTCCCGGGCCCCGCCCGTCCTCGCCTGATCTGACGCGAATTATCCGGGCGCAGCCTTCGGGCATCGTCCTGTTCCGTTTTTTCTGACGAGGCAACTATGTTCCAACGCAAACTGATCGCGCTGGGCGTCCTCCTGGCGCTCGGCCTGCCGTCCCCATCCCGGGCGGCCTCCGACACGGAGTTGCAGCAGCTCCGCCGTGAAATCCAACTCATGAAACAGGCCTACGAGGCCCGCATCGACGCTCTGGAGCGGCGCGTCAACCTGGCTGAGAACCAGGCGGACAAGGCGCGGGAGCGGGCCGAAACCGTGGCCGCCGCTCCTGTCCCGGCCCAGGGGGAGAACGCCTTCAACCCCGGCATTTCCCTGATCCTTTCCGGCACCTACGCCAACCTGTCCCAGGACCCGGCGGGCTATGCCATTTCCGGCTTCGTCCCCACCGGCGGCGAGGTGGGGCCCGGCGAGAGGGGCTTCAGCCTGAAGGAATCCGAGCTGGTGGTGAGCGCCAACATCGATCCCAACTGGCGCGGCAACTTCACCCTGGCGGTGGCGCCGGACAACACCGTGTCGGTGGAGGAGGCCTACGTCCAGTCCCTGGCCCTGGGGAACGGCCTCACCGCCAAGGGCGGGCGCTTCTTCTCCGGCGTCGGCTACCTCAACGAGCAGCACCCCCACAGCTGGGACTTCGTCGACGCCCCCCTGGCTTACCAGGCTTTCTTCGGCAACCAGCTGGGAGAGGACGGGGTGCAGCTGAAATGGCTGGCCCCCACCGACACCTATCTCGAAATCGGCGCCGAACTGGCCCGGGGCCGCAGCTTCCCCGGCAGCGACCGCAACAAGAACGGCACCGGCCTGTCCACCCTGTTCGCCCACCTGGGCGGCGACGTGGGGGCGAGCCACGCCTGGCGCGCCGGCCTGTCCCTGGTGCGCACCTCACCCCGGGACCGGACCTACGACGACACCGACAGCACCGGCACCACGGTCACCAACGCCTTCAGCGGCGACAGCCGGATGTGGATCGCCGATTTCGTCTGGAAATGGGCGCCCCAGGGCAATTCCAAGTCCACCAACCTTACGCTCCAGGGCGAATATTTCCGCCGCACCGAGGACGGCAGCCTGACCTACGACACCGGCGCCGCCTCCCTCGGCACCGCCACCGGGGCCTACGCATCGGCCCAGTCCGGCTGGTACCTGCAGGGGGTCTACCAGTTCATGCCCCACTGGCGCGCCGGCCTGCGTTACGATCGGCTGAACGCGGGGTCCACCGACATCGGCCTGGTCAACAGCGGCGCCCTGACGGCGGCGGACTTCCCCCTCCTGGGTGCCTACGACCCCCGCAAAACCAGCCTGATGGTGGACTACAGCCCCAGCGAGTTCAGCCGCCTGCGCCTGCAACTGGCCCGGGACCAGTCCCGTCAGGGGCTCACCGACAACCAGCTGTTCCTGCAATACATCATGAGCCTGGGCGCCCACGGGGCGCACAAATTCTGATTTTCACCGCAAAGGACGCGGAGGAACGCAGAGGAACCCAAGAAAGAAACCTTTGCGCCCCTCTGCGTCCTCCGCGGTTTAAGATTTAAGGGGTTTTTATGAAAACATTCGTGAGCTTTCTTTTTGCCGGGTTGGCAGTCATTGGGTTTTCCATGCCCGCCCACGCGGCCCTCAAGATTCTCGCCTGCGAACCCGAATGGGGTGCCCTGGCGCGGGAACTGGGGGGCGACAAGGTCAGCGTCTACGACGCCACCACCGCCTTCCAGGACGTGCACCACCTCCAGGCCAAGCCCAGCCTGCTGGCGAAGGCCCGCAACGCCGACCTGCTGGTGTGCACCGGCGCCCAGTTGGAAATCGGCTGGCTGCCGATCCTGCTGCAACAATCGGGCAACCCGAAAATCCGCCCCGGCCAGCCGGGCTGGTTCGAGGCCGCGGCCTACGTGCCCATGCTGGAAGTGCCCGCCCGCCTGGACCGGGCGGAAGGGGACGTGCATCCCGGCGGCAACCCCCACGTCCAGACCGACCCCCGCAACATCGCCCGGGTGGCCGGCGCCCTGGCCAAACGCCTGGCCCAGGTGGACCCGGCCAACGCCGACTTCTACCAGGCCCGCCACCAGGACTTTGCTGCCCGCTGGCAGGGGGCCGTTGTCCGCTGGGAGAAAGAGGCCGCCCCCCTGAAGGGAACGGCGGTGGTGGTGCAGCACAAAGGCTTCCCCTACCTGGAAGCCTGGCTCGGCCTGAAGCAGGTGGCCGCCCTGGAACCCAAGCCCGGCATGGAGCCCACCGCCGCCCACCTGGAAAGCGTCCTCGCCCAACTCCAGCGCCAGCCGGCCAAGATGGTGCTGCGGGCCGCCTACAACGACGGCCGCGCCTCCGACTGGCTGGCCCAGCGCACCCGAATCGCGGTGGTGGTGCTGCCCTACACCGTGGGGGGCTCGGACAAGGCCAAGGACCTGTTCGGGCTGTTCGACGATACGGTGCAGCGCCTGTTGGCTGCGGCAAAATAACTTCAATTCCTTACCGCCAAGGACGCGGAGGACGCAGAGGAACTTCAAAAACCCACAGGGGGTTATATGATGTTCAGGACTCGCAAGGTGTTGGTTTCATCCTGTCAGGGTCTTCCTCTGCGTCCTCCGCGTCCTCTGCGGTGAAAGGCACTTTATGAACCTCGACGCCCTCACCCTTTCCATCCTCGGCCCGGCTTTTCTCGCCGGGCTGGTGGTGCTGTCCACCCACGTCCCCCTCGGCGCCCAGGTGCTGAAGCGGGGCATCGTCTTCATCGACCTCGCCATCGCCCAGGTGGCCGGCCTCGGTGTGCTGGCCGCCGACCGGCTGGGCTTCGAGCCCCAGGGCTGGGGAGTGCAGGCGGCCGCTGTTTCCGCCGCCCTGGCCGGGGCCCTGCTGCTCACCTGGAGCGAGAAGCGCTGGCCCGAGGTGCAGGAGGCCCTGATCGGTGTGCTGTTCGTGGTGGCCGCCAGCGCCGGGGTGCTGCTGATGGCCTCCGACCCCCACGGCGGCGAGCACCTCAAGGACCTGCTGGTGGGGCAGATACTGTGGACCGGCTACGACCAGCTGCCCCCGGCGGCGGGCTTGTCCGCCCTCATTCTCGCCCTGTGGTTCGGCTTCGGCCAACGCTTGGGACGGACGGGGTTCTACGTGCTGTTCGCCTTCGCCGTCACCGCTTCGGTGCAGCTGGTGGGCCTGTACCTGGTGTTCTCCAGCCTGATCGTCCCGGCTCTCGCCACCCGGCGCATGGGCCGGGGGCGGCTGGCGGCGGCTTATCTGCTGGGGGCGGCGGGCTACGGGGCGGGGCTTATCCTGTCGGCCCTCTACGACCTGCCCAGCGGGGCGGTGATCGTCCTGGCCCTGGCGGCGCTGGCGGTGCCGGTCTACGCTCTGGCCCCGAGGGGGCGGGTATAATGATTTCATCCCAACCGATTCAGTAGAGAACCCTATGGAACAGTACCGCGGCACCACCATCCTCTCCGCCCGGCGTGGCGACAAGGTCGCCCTGGGCGGCGACGGACAGGTCACCCTGGGCAACATCGTGGTCAAGGCCAGCGCCCGCAAGGTGCGCCGCCTGCACCACGACAAGATTCTGGCCGGATTCGCCGGCGGCACGGCGGACGCCTTCACCCTGTTCGAGCGCTTCGAGGCCAAACTGGAAAAGCACCAGGGCCACTTGCTGCGCAGCGCGGTGGAGCTGGCCAAGGACTGGCGCACCGACCGCATCCTGCGCCGCCTGGAAGCCATGCTGGCGGTGGCGGACCGGGAAGTGTCCCTCATCATCACCGGCAACGGCGACGTGCTGGAGCCGGAACACGGCCTGGTGGCCATCGGCAGCGGCGGCCCCTACGCCCAGGCCGCCGCCCGCGCCCTGCTGGACCACACCGAATTGCCACCCCAGGACGTGGTGAAGCAGGCGCTCACCATCGCGGCGGACCTGTGCATCTACACTAACCAGAACCATGTAATCGAGTGCCTCGATTAGGAGAGGCGAGAGGGGTGAGGCGTAAGACGTAAAACCTCGGCAGCCCCCCTCACGCTTCACCCCTCACTCCTCACGGGCAAGACTATGACTACCATGACCCCCCAAGAGATCGTCCACGAGCTGGACAAGCACATCATCGGCCAGCACGCTGCCAAGAAAGCGGTGGCCGTGGCCCTGCGCAACCGCTGGCGCCGCCAGCAGGTGCCCGAGCCGTTGCGCCACGAAATCACCCCCAAGAACATCCTGATGATCGGACCCACCGGCGTGGGCAAGACCGAGATCGCCCGGCGCCTGGCCAAGCTCGCCAATGCGCCCTTCATCAAGGTGGAGGCCACCAAGTTCACCGAGGTGGGCTACGTGGGCCGGGACGTGGATTCCATCGTGCGCGACCTGGTGGAGATTTCCATCAAGCAGACCCGGGAGCAGGAAATCCGCAAGGTGCGCCACCGGGCCGAGGACGGCGCCGAGGAGCGCCTGCTCGACGTGCTGCTGCCCCCGGCGCGGGAGGTGGGCTTCACCGCCGCGCCCAGCGAGGAGGAGAACGCCACCCGGCAGAAATTCCGCAAAATGCTGCGGGAAGGCAAGCTGGACGACAAGGAAGTGGAAATCGACGTGGCCGCCACCCAGGCCCACATGGAAATCCTTGCCCCCCCCGGCATGGAGGAGCTGACTTCGCAAATCCAGGGCATGTTCCAGAACATGGGCAGCGGCCGGCGCAAGACCAAGAAAATGAAGGTGGCCGAGGCGATGAAGGTGCTGGTCGAGGAAGAGGCCGCCAAGCTCCTCAACGACGAGGAACTCAAGCAGCGTGCGGTGCAGAGCGTGGAGCAGAACGGCATCGTGTTCCTGGACGAAATCGACAAGATCACCAGCCGCTCCGAAGGGCAGGGCGCCGACGTGTCCCGCCAGGGCGTGCAGCGGGACCTGCTGCCCCTGGTGGAGGGCACCACCGTCACCACCAAGTACGGCATGATCAAGACCGACCATGTCCTGTTCATCTGCTCCGGCGCCTTCCACTTGGCCAAGCCCTCGGACCTGATCCCCGAACTTCAGGGCCGCCTGCCGATCCGGGTGGAACTGGACTCCTTGAGCGTGTCCGACTTCGAGCAAATCCTCACCAACACCGACGCCTGCCTCACCCGCCAGTACCAGGCCCTGCTGGAAACCGAGGAAGTGAAGCTGGACTTCGCGTGTGATGCCATCCGCCGCTTGGCCGAAATCGCCTGGGAAGTGAACGAGAAAACCGAAAACATCGGCGCCCGCCGCCTCTACACCGTGATGGAACGGCTGCTGGAGGAGGTGTCCTTCGACGCCGCCAAACACAGCGGCCAGACCATCACCGTGGACGCCGCCTACGTGGACGGCAAGCTCGGGGAGCTGGCCAAGAGCGAGGATTTGGCGCGCTACGTGTTGTAAGAAATCCTCTCCCCCCGCCCTCCCCCGCTTGCGGGGGAGGGAGCTATGTCCCCCTCTCCCGCAGGCGGGAAGTGGGGTAGCAGGGATAGGCGGCTCACCGCCTACCTCGCAGAGGGGCTAGGGGAGAGGAAAAAGTCCCAGGAGCCCGACCCATGGAATTCGACCGCATCGCCCCAAGCTACGAGCGCACCGCCACGGTGCAGAAATCCGCGGCGGAAGTGCTGATCCAACTCGCCGCCCTGCATGGCACGGAAGACATCCTCGACCTGGGCTGCGGCCCCGGTCATCTCACCGCCCGCCTGCGGGAGCTGACCAGCGGCCGGGTGGCCGGGCTGGAGCCCTCGCCCGGCATGGTGGAGCAGGCCCGGCGGCAGTACGGCGAGCGGGATATCGTTTTCAGTCTCGGCACCGACCGGGACCTGAACGAGGTGTGGAACTACGACCTGATTTTCTGCAACTCCGCCTTCCAGTGGTTCGCTGAGCCTCTTCCCGGCCTCGCCCTTGCCTTCCGCGCCCTGCGCCCCGGCGGCCGCTACGCCCTGCAAGCCCCGGCCCGAAGCGACTACTGCCCGGCCTTCGTCGCCGCGGCGGAGGAAGCCGGGCAGGACCCCCGCACCGCCCACGCCTACGCCCGCTTCCGCTCCCCCTGGTTCTTCCTGGAGAGCGCCGAGGACTACCGCGCCCTGTTCGCCCAAGCCGGGTTCCAGGTGCTCCACGCCGAGCTGGAAACCGTCGCCAAGCCCCACACCCTGGACGAAGCCTGCGCCGTGTTCGAAAGCGGCGCCGCCGCCGGCTATCTCGACCCCGCCAACTACGGCGGCGAACTGCCCCCCGGCTACGCCGACGCCTTCCGCGCGGTGGTGCGGGACAGCCTTGCCCGCCAAGCTGGCCCGGACGGCAGGCTGGACCTGGCCTTCCACCGCATCTACCTCCTGGCCCGCCGCCCGTGAAAGCCGCCGGCTTCTCCCGCCGCTGGACCCTGATCGGACTGCTTTTCGCCGCCCTCGCCGTCCTGTTCTACGCCGGCGCCTTCGACCGGGCCCCGGAAGGGAAAACGGCCCGGCACGTCTACGACGAAGCCGGCCTGCTCAAGGACGAAGACCGCCGCAAGCTGGAGGAATACCTGACCTGGGTGCAGCGGGAGTCCGACGTGGACCTGCGCTTTGTGTTCCTGAAGGACGCCGCCAACCAACCCCTGGAGCAGCTCGCCGCCCGGCGCCTGACCGAACTGGGCGTCGGCGGCCAAAGCGGCAACGCCCGGGGCGCCCTGCTGCTCTACGACCCGAAATCCCGCCAACTGCGCATCGAAGTGGGCTACGGCCTGGAAGGCATCCTGCCCGACGCCTTCGTCGCCTACCTGATGGGGGACCACGCCCAGACCTACCTGGCCGACGGCGCCGACCGGATTCTCGGCCTGCGCCTCCTGGTGCGCCTGCTCCACCACCGCATCCGCGAAGCCGTCCTGGGCCGGGCCTTCGATCCCCGGGTGCTGGACACCATGGGCCGCACCGGCTGGCTCTCCGGCGGAGCGGGCGCTTCCTCCCTCATGCCGAGGGACGGCAAAGCCTACGCCGGCGGCACCTTGGAGGAATCCGACCGCCGCCGCTTCGGCCCCCAGTCCACCCCCGAAGCCGCCTACCGGAAATATCTGGAATGGCTCGCCCTGGGCCGCAAAGACGCCCGCATCGGCCTCCTCACCTCGTCCTCCCGCGCCTTCGTCGCCGGCCTGCCCCTGAGCAAGGCCTACTTCGAATACATCCTGTTCCAGGAAACCGGCCGCGCCTACAACCTGGACGAGCGCGGAAAATACGCCCTCCTCACCTTCACCGACGACCCCCTGGTAAGCCCCCACTTCCTGGTCAAGGACGACGCCGGCTGGCGCCTCGACCTCACCGCCGAAGTGCGCAACACCCGCAACCGGGTAGGCGGCATCTACGCCTGGGACATCCGCCGGGGCGACGACGCCTATCTCAAGGCATTCGAAGACCGGCTGGAGAAAATCCGCGGCTACTGGCGCATCAAGGGCGGGGATAATCGGGAGTTGCCGCTGAGTGGCCTTGCGTTACATGTGCCTTAGACCGTCTATCGTTCATGCTGATGCCAATTTGGCGGCATCAAATTGATATAAAGGAATTCGCTATCTCAAATTACCCGACCAAAGCGATGGACAGCAGAAGCGTCGTCAATTGCTGCGACGGATTGCAAATCCATTATCTTGCCGAACTGAAATGAACCCAATATCCGATGCCGATTGCTTGAGACTGCCAGAGCTCGTCTGTGCGTCCGACTCGCGGACAAAGTCTTTTGTGAATGTCGAAAGACAAACAGGTGCTGTTTACCCCATAGAATTGGCGGACCAGCACGCGGTAATCGCGGTGTTCAGGTTGAGTCTGGCGGTTCCCGAGGTAATCAGGATTCATTTTGAAACGGCCAAAAACCTGTACCTTTACGCTTGGTTCGTTTTCCGTTTTTACCCGGTGGCCGAGCAGCAGGCGCTAGCTAGTTTGGAGTTCGCCTTAAGGGAAAAACTTGTCGAATATGTGAAAAGATACAGGGCGGAACACCGTGGAGGGCAAGAACCGGGCCTCCGTGCGCTCCTGAAACACGCCATCGAGCAAAAACTTATCCGAAACGAAGCGTTTACCTGCCGGGACCGTTGGGCGTTACGGCGTGCTCGGAAGCGCTTTAGCTATGAGAATCTGCAAGAGATGATGGATGCCGGCTTGGAAGAAATGACCCTGGATGATTCCGGTGTTCAGGCAACCGAGGAAGACCTGGGCCACGATTGGCTGGGTGGCCTTCTTGAATCCCTCCCCGGTATACGTAACGATTACGCCCACGGGAGCCGCACGCTTTACCATACGGTACTGGGAGCATTTGAAGTGGTGACGGAAATCATCAACCAGCTCTATCCAGAAAACTGCCTCTATGAGGCGAGTTGAGGGCGGGTGCCATGGCGATTTTCTATCCTCTGCTGATTCCTCTGGCCTTTCTCGGCTTGCTGCTTCTGCCTATCGGGGGACTGAACCTGTGGCGTAGCCGCTTGGCGGCGAAGCGTCGCTCTCCCCTCACGAAAAAGCTGTTGCGTGGACCGGGGGAGTCTCTGCGCAACGCACGCGAAGATGTGCTTTGGGACCTCGCGATAAGTTTGGTGATGATTCCCTTGATGCCCCTGTTGTTATATGCGTTGCACATTACCCAGTCGTATTTCGGAGGTGCAAAGGAGACGGTTTTTCGCCTCGGAATTGATGTGTTGAGCGGGATGGCTGCGGGAGCTTTTCTGCTGTTTCGGGTGTTCAAGCTGTCTAGGAGGGCGCAAAAACTGCGGCTTGGCTACGACGGGGAGGTTGCTGTCGCCCAGGAGTTGAATCCCCTGATGCGGGAGGGGGCTTATGTGTATCACGACGTGCCGGGAGAGGGGTTCAACATTGACCACGTGGTAGTGTGGGCCGGGGGCGTGTATGCGGTTGAAACCAAGGCGCGAATGAAGCCCCGGCGTGATCGTGGTAAGAAGGATGCCGAGGTGATTTACGATGGCCGCGGTTTGCGGTTCCCGGGCTGGATGGAGACGGCTCCCATCGATCAGGCGGTGCGGCAGGCCAGATGGCTGGCGCAGTGGCTTTCTTCCGCCGTGGGAGAGCCGATCGAGGTCAAACCTGTACTCGCCCTGCCTGGATGGTTCGTCACTGCGAAAGCCAGGGGGGCTGCCATCCTCATCAATGGTACCAACCCCGGCAATGCTCTCGGTCGGACCCATCCCGTGCTGGATGGCCGGCAGATCCAGCGTGTCGCCCATCAGTTGGAGCAGCGTTGCCGGGATGTGGAGCCGAGGTTTTTCAAAAAGTGTGAACGGGTTGTGCCTGATGCCTAAGCCAATCCAGTTTGAGGTGTTGAAATGACCAACGAATACCGCTTGGTAGAAATCGAAACCAAAATCGCCTTCCAGGAAGACCTGGTCCAGGAGCTCAACACGATCGTCTACGAGCAGCAAAAGAAGATCGACCGCCTGGAAGCCCTCTGCAATTCCCTGGTTGACCACATCAAAGACCTGTCGATGGCAGTGGCCGAGGGGAATGCAGCGGCGGGCGCCGCCGACGAGCGGCCTCCCCATTACTGATAAAGAGTCGAGCACCATGAAATTCAGCCAATTGCCCATCGGCCAGCGCTTCGAGCTGGACGGCGCGGTCTTCGTCAAAACCAGCCCCATGATGGCCGCCAAGGAGGGGGGCGGGGAGTCCCGCTTCATGGCCCGCTACGTGGTGGTGAAGGTGCAGGGGGGCGAAATCGCGCCTGCCAGGCCGAAGGGGCCGCGGACGGTGGAGGAGGAGGCGGTGACGGCCGCTTTCGATGCGTTCCATTCCCGTTGCCGAGAGGTGCTGGCGCGGGAGCTGCCCGCCGAGAAGCGGGAGGCGGCCCTGGCCGAACTGGATGAGGGCCGGCGGGGCTTTTTCGACGCCCTTTCCCGGGGTTGAGCCGGTGCTTTCTTCCGCCCAGAAAATCCATCTCCATCGCCTGCGCTGGACCGCTTTCGCGGTGGTGGGGGCGGCCTACATCCTGTCCTTTTTCCACCGCTTCGCCCCGGCGGCCATCGCCGGCGACCTGCAGGCCGCGTTCCACACCAGCGGGGCGGCCCTGGGCAGCCTGGCGGCGACCTATTTCTACGTTTACGCCCTGATGCAGATTCCCACGGGGGTGCTGGTGGACACCCTGGGCCCGCGCAAGATCGTGGCGGCGGGCGGGGTGGTGGCGGGGGCGGGGTCCATCCTGTTCGGCCTGGCGCCCGATCTGGCGGTGGCTTCCGTCGGGCGGCTGCTGGTGGGGCTGGGAGTGTCGGTGACCTTCATCGCCCTGCTCAAGCTCAACGCCGCCTGGTTCCGGGAGCGCCATTTCGGCACCCTTACCGGCCTCACCATCCTGATGGGGAACCTGGGGTCGGTGCTGGCGGCGTCGCCTCTGGCGTGGGTGCTGGGTTTCGTCTCCTGGCGCACGGTGTTCGTCATCGTCGGCGTCAAATCCCTGGTATTGGCGGCCCTGGCCTGGTGGCTGGTGAAGGACCATCCGGGTCAGGCGAGGCTGCCCACCATGCGGGAGCTGGACGGCAAGGCGGCCCATCCGCCCCACGACCGTCACTGGTTCCACGGCCTGCGGGAAGTGCTGGGCAACCGGCTGACCTGGCCGGGGCTGTTCGTAAACCTGGGGGTGGCGGGCAGCTTTTTCGCCTTCGGCGGCCTGTGGGCGGTGCCCTTGCTGATGAACGGCTACGGCTTCGACCGGGCCGCCGCCACCGCCCACACTAGCCTGATGCTGGCGGCGTTCGCCGCCGGGGCGTTTTTCATCGGCACCCTGTCGGATCGGCTGGGGCGGCGGAAGCCGGTGCTGCTGGCCGCCGTGGCGCTGTACTTGCTGTGCTGGCTGCCTTTCGCCTTCGGCGCGCCGATGCCGCCGGGAATCAGCCACGCCCTGTTCCTGCTCATGGGGCTGGGGGCCTCGGGCTTCACCCTCACCTGGGCCTGCGCCAAGGAAGTGAACCGGCACGCCCTGTCCGGCATGGCCACCAGCGTGGTGAATACCGGCGCCTTCCTCGGCGCGGCGATCCTGCAACCCCTGGTGGGCTGGGTCATCGACCGCTCCTCCAACGGGGCGGCCGTCGCCCTGGCCGACTACCGCACCGGCATGGGGGTGATGCTCGCCTTCGCCGCCCTGGGCGCCCTGGCGGCCCTGGCCGTGCGGGAAACCCGCTGCCGCTACCTGGCCGATTGAAGCCCATGACACTCTCCATCGTCATCGCCCCCGACTCCTTCAAGGGCAGCCTCACCGCCCCGGAGGCGGCCCAGGCTATGGCGGACGGGGTGCGGCGGGTGTTCCCCGAGGCGGACATCCGGCGGCTGCCCCTGGCGGACGGGGGCGAGGGCACCCTGGACGCGGTGCTGGCGGCCCGGGGCGGGGAGAGGCAAAGCGCCGTGGTGACCGGCGCCCACGGCCAGCCCCTGGAGGCCGCCTGGGGTCTGCTGCCCGACGGCACGGCGGTGGTGGAGGCTGCCCGGGTGGTGGGGCTGACTTTGCCCGGCGTGGCGCAGGTGCCGGTGGCCCGGCGCACCACCGCCGGCCTGGGGGAACTGCTGCGCCAGGGGCTGGACCGGGGCCTGCGGCGCTTCTGGATTGGACTGGGGGGGAGCGCCACCAACGACGGCGGAGCCGGGCTGCTGGCGGCTCTCGGCGTGTGCTTCATGGATACGTTCGGCCGGCCCCTGGAGCCCACCCTGGAAGGGCTGGAATCACTGCGGGAGGCGGATTTTTCCGCCCTTGATCCCCGCCTCAGGGAATGCGAAATCCTGCTCCTGTCCGATGTGGACAACGTCCTCTGCGGCCCTCGCGGGGCGACGGCGGTGTTCGGCCCCCAGAAGGGCGTGGCGCCCGATCAGGTGGACATGTTCGACGAACGTCTGGCGCGGCTGGCGGAGGAAGGGGACTACCGGGAGGGGCTGCAGATTTCGCTCTTCCCCGGCAGCGGGGCGGCGGGGGGGCTGGGCTACGCGTTCCTGCTGCTGGGGGCCGAGCAGGGTTCCGGTGCCGAACAGGTGGCCGACCTGCTGGGCCTGGACGCCGCCCTGGCGGGCGCCCGGTGGGCGATCACCGGCGAGGGCCGTAGCGACGCCCAGACCCTGTCCGGCAAGGCGCCCCTGGCGGTGGCGCGGCGGGCGAAGGCCGCCGGGGTGCCGGTGACGCTGCTTTCCGGGGACATCGACCCGGCGGCCCGGGAGGCGCTGGCGGCCTGGTTCGGCGACTGTCGTTCCCTGGTGCCCGGGGTGGCGGCGGAGGAGGCCGTGGCCCGGGCCGCCGAGCTGCTGGCCGATGCGGCGGAGGAAGCAGCGAGGGAAATGAAGTAGCTTGGGCATAAATGCCCAACTCCCGGGCCGGGGGGCGTCGGGCACGTGTGCCCGATCTACGGCTCTACCCCCCTCCCAGCCTTCCCCTTCCAGGGGGAGGGGGTAGCCGGCCGGTCATGCCATCCGGCGGGGCTGGCGCGGCGGGGGCGGCTGGTATCTAATGGGAGGACCTTCAACCCTTCCCCCGTTCCCATGGCCGTCGCCGATCGCGAACTTCCCTGCGGTTTTTACACCGTGTCCGCCGACGGCACCGTGCTGGAAATCAATGACACCGCCCTCGCCCTGTTCGGGCGCTCCCGGGAAGCCGTGGCGGGCCGCCTCAACATCGCCGAACTGCTCAAGCCGGAGAGCCGGGAAAGGCTGGTCCTTCAACTGAAGGACGCCCAAGCCAAGGGGCCGGCGTCCCCGGTGGAGGTGGAATTTCTGCGGGCGGACGGCTCGGTCTTTTCTGCCCTGCAGTCCGCCAGCCCCGACGGGGAGGGGGTGCGTTTCACCGTCCTGGACCTGAGCCGCCAGCGCCAGGCGGAGCGGGAACTGCGCCAGGCCAAGGACTATCTCGACAACCTGTTCCGCTCTTCCACCGCGCCCATCCTGGTGCTCAACAGCCGGGGCGGTGTGGTGCGCCCCAACCGGGGCTTCGAGAAGCTGTCCGGCTACAAGCAGTCGGAGCTTTTCGGGCGGCCCTTGCAAGACCTGCTGCCGGAAGAGGTCCGGGGCCTGGCCGAATCGCTGCTGCACGAGGCCCAGGAAGGCGCGTCCCTGGAGGGCAAGGAGCTGCCGGTGCGGTGCAAGTCGGGTGAAATCCGCGCCGTGGTGTGGAATTTTTCCCTCCTCAAGAGCGAGTCGGGCCAGCCGCCCCTGTTCCTCGCCCAGGGGGTGGACATCACCGACCGCAAGCGGGCGGAAGGGGATCTGCAAAAGCTCTATCTGGTCCTCAAGGCGATCAACAAGTGCAACGAGGCGATGATCTACGCCCACGACGAGGAGACGCTGCTGGAACAGGTATGCCGCATCCTGGTGGAGTCCGGCGGCTACCGCCTGGCCTGGGCGGGTTATGCGGAGAAGGACGAGGCGAAGACGGTGCGCCCGGTGGCCCAGTTCGGCTACGAGGAAGGCTACCTGGAAAGCCTCCAGCTCACCTGGGCGGACAGCGAGCGGGGCCGGGGCCCCACCGGCGTCGCCATCCGCGGCGGGGAGCCGGTGGTGGCCCAGAACATCCTCACCGACCCCCGTTTCGCCCCCTGGCGGGAGAACGCCCTGAAGCGGGGCTACGCGTCCTCCCTGGCCGTTCCCCTGCGGGCGGAGAGCGAGGTGCTGGGGGCGATCAACATCTACTCCTCCCAGGTGGACGCCTTCGCCGAAGACGAGGTGATCCTGCTGGGGGAACTGGCCACCCACCTGGCCCACGTGGTGACTTTCCTGCGCGCACGGGAAGAGCGGCGCATGTTGAGCGAAGCCTTGCGCCAGACCGGCGAGGCGGTGGTGGTGGCCGACGCGGAGCGGCGGGTGCGTTTCGTCAATGCCGCCTTCACCCGCCTGTTCGGCTATTCGCCGGAGGCGGCGGACTGGCTGGCGTTCAGCCGGACGATGCGGGTGCCGGAGCAGGCGGAAGCGCTCCAGCCCGAAGGGGTATTCGAGGCGGTGGTCCGGGACGGCCGCTGGGAAGGGGAGGTGCGCCGCCGCGCCAAGGACGGCGGCGGCATCCCGGTGTACCTTACCATGGCCGCGATCCGCGACCCGGAGGGCGAGACCGAAGGCTATGTCCTCACCTACCTGGACCTGCGGCAGATCGAGGCGGTGCAGCAAGCCCTGCGGGACAGCGAGGAGAAGTTCCGCCAGATCAGCGGCTCGGCCCAGGACGCGATCCTGATGATGGACGACCAGGGGCGCCTCACCTACTGGAACACGGCGGCCGAGCGTATCTTCGGTTTTACCGCCGACGAGGCGGTGGGGCAGGATCTGCACCAGTTGATCGTGCCCGAACCTTCCCGCGCCGCTTTCAAGAAGGGATTCAGGAGCTACCTCAAAACCGGGACCGGTCCCGTCATCGGCCATGCCCTGGAGGTGACGGCCCTGCGCAAGAACGGCACGCCGTTCCCGGTGGAGCTGTCGATTTCCTCTACCCTGCTGGGGGGGCGGCGCCACGCCATCGGCATCATCCGGGACGTGTCCGGGCGCAAGCGGGCGGAACTGGAACTCAAGGCGTCGGAAGCGAAATACCGCATCTTTGCCGACAACACCTACGACTGGGAATTCTGGCTCGACCCGGAGGGGCGCTTCGTCTACTCCTCCCCCTCCTGCGAGAAGATCACCGGCTATACCGCGGCGGAATTCTCCGCCGACCCGGACCTGCTCCAGCGCATCGTCCATCCGGACGACCGCGCCGTCTTCGGCGAAGAGCGCTACGGCAGATGCGGGAACCAGGCCCAGACCGAGGGCGAGTTCCGCATCATCACCCGGGGCGGGCAGGAGCGCTGGGTGGGCCACGCCTGCCAGCCGGTGTACGACGAGCAGGGGCGCTTCATCGGCACCCGGGGCAGCAACCGGGACATCACCCAGCGCAAGCAGGCCGAGGAGGCCCTGAAGCAACTCAATGCCACCCTGGGGCAGCGGGTCGCCGAGGCCGTGGCCCAGAACCGGGAGAAGGACCACCTGCTGATCCAGCAGTCGCGGCTGGCGGCCATGGGGGAGATGGTGCACAACATCGCCCACCAGTGGCGCCAGCCCCTCAATGCCCTGGTGCTGCAACTGGCCAACATCAAGGACGAATACAATTTCGGCGAGCTGACGCCGGAGCGCCTGGACGAGGATATCGAGAACGCGGTGCGCCTGATCCGGCGGATGTCCTCCACCATCGACGATTTCCGCGACTTTTTCCGCCCCAGCCGGGAGGCGGTTCCCTTCGGCCTGCGCCAGGCGGTGGAGGATGCGATCCGCCTGATCGAGGCCAGCCTGCGCCACGACGGCATCGTCCTTCAATCCCAGTGGGACGGCGAGGCCACGGCCCTGGGCCATACCAACGAGTTTTCCCAGGTAATCATCAACCTCCTGTCCAATGCCAAGGATGCCATCCTGGGCGCCGGCCGGACCGACGGCGCCATCACCCTCCGCGTCAGGCGGGAGGGGAAATGGGGTGTCGTGACGGTGGCGGACAACGGCGGCGGCATCCCGCCGGAGGTGATGCCGAAGATTTTCGACCCCTATTTCACCACCAAGGACAAGGGCACCGGCATCGGGCTCTACATGTCGAAAAAGATCGTCGAGAACATGGGGGGCGAAATCGCCGCCGCCAATGTTTCCGGGGGCGGGGCGGAGTTCGCGGTGCGGCTGCCGCTGGCGCCGGGCGGCGGAGAGGTTTCGCTGTAGCGCAGGCGGCTCGCCTGCATTGCCCTTCTGGATGCGGGCTGGCGCCCGATGCCGGCGAGCCGCCTGCGCTACACGGCCTGTTCCAGTGCTTCCGCCAGTTCCAGCCAGCCTTCCTCCAGCTCCGCGATTTTGGCTTCCAGCGCCTCCCGCTCGGCGTTGGCTTCCCCGATGCGGGGATGGGTGGGGTCGGCATAAAAGGCCGGGTCGGCCAGTTGCTGGTTGAGGGCGGCGAGCCGGTCCTGAGCCAGGGACAGTTCCTTTTCCAATTTCTCCTGCTTCGACAGCAGGGCCTTCTTTTTCGGCCGTGCCGGCTGCTCGGCCCGGGGTTTGGCTTCCGCCGGCTTAGGCGGGGCGGCTGCGGCGCGGCGGGTTTCCAGCCAGGCCTTGTAGTCCTCCAAGTCCCCGCTGAAGGGCGCGGCGGAGCCGTCGGCCACCAGCCACAGCTCGTCGGAGGTGGCACGGATCAGGGCGCGGTCGTGGGACACCAGCACCATGGCGCCTTCGTAGTCCTCCAGGGCCAGGGTGAGGGCGTCCCGCATGTCCAGGTCCAGGTGGTTGGTGGGTTCGTCCAGCAGCAGCAGGTGGGGCTTCTGCCACGCCAGCAGGGCCAGGGCGAGGCGGCTCTTCTCGCCGCCGGAGAAGGTGCACACCGGGCGCTGTTCCTCCTCGCCCCCCAGGCCGAAGCGGCCGAGGAAGCTGCGCAGTTCCAGGGTGGTGACTTCCGGGGCGATGCGCTCCATGTGTTCCAGGGGGGTGGCGGAACCAATCAGGTGCTCCAGCTGGTGCTGGGCGAAGTAGCCGATGCGGATGTCGGGCGTGATTTCCAGGGTGCCGGCGGTGGGGGCCAGCTCCCCCGCCAGGAGCTTGACGAAGGTGGACTTGCCGGCGCCGTTGGGGCCCAGGAGGGCGACGCGGCTGCCTTTGCGGAGGACGAAATCGACGTTGGAAAAGATGGTCTTGTCGCCGTAGGCGAAGGCCGCCTGCTCCGCCTGGATCAGCCGGTCGGGGCCCCGCTCCGGGGCCTGGATGGCGAGGCCGAAGTGGCCGGCCTCCACGTGGGCCGGGGCGATGCGCTCCAGCCGCTCCAGTGCCTTGAGCCGGCTCTGGGCCTGCTTGGCCTTGGTGGCCTTGGCCCGGAAGCGGCGCACGAAATCCTCCAGGTGGGCGATCTGGGTCTGCTGCTGGCGGAAGGCGGCGTCCTGCTGGGCCAGGCGCTCGGCGCGGGCGGTTTCGAAGGCGTCGTAGTCGCCGCTGTAGGCGTCGATGATCCCCTCGTGGACGTGGGCGATGCGGTTCACCACGGCGTTGAGGAATTCCCGATCGTGGGACACCAGCAGGATGGAGCCCGGATAGCGGGCCAGATAGCTTTCCAGCCACAGGATGGCTTCCAGGTCCAGGTGGTTGGTGGGCTCGTCCAGCAGCAGCAGGTCGGCCCGTTTCATCAGGGCCCGGGCCAGGTTGAGGCGCATGCGCCAGCCGCCGGAGAAGCTGGACACCGGCCGGCTCAATTCGGCGGTGGAAAAGCCCAGGCCGTCCAGCAGTTGGGCCGCCCGGGCGGGGGCCGAATAGCCGTCGATGGCCTCAAAGCGGTGCTGGGCTTCGAACCAGGCCCCGTCGTGGTTTTCCCGCGCCAGTTCGGCTTCCAGTTGCCGCAGCTCGGTGTCCCCATCGAGGACGAATTCCAGGGCGGGGCGCTCGGCGTTGGCGATTTCCTGCTCCACGAAGGCCAGGGTCTTGCCCGCCTGGAGGGCGATTTCGCCGCCGTCGGGCTTGATTTCGCCGCGGATGAGGCGGAACAGGGTGGATTTGCCGCAGCCGTTCTTGCCCACCAGTCCGATGCGCTGGTTGGCGAAGATTTGCAGGTTGGCGTCGGTGAGGAGGGGGCTGCCGCCGACGAGGTAGGAGAGGTGGGCGATGGAAAGCATCGCGGCATGATAGCAAAGGAGGGGTCTTGAAATCGCGTTTTCGTCACCTATATTCAGGTTACCCCCCGGCTCCGCCCGGGACGACATGACGAAACCGAGAGGAGAGAATCATGGCCAACCTTACCCGTTACGACCCCTTCGATGTGACCTTCGAGCCTTTCGACGACCTGTTCAAGGGCTTCTTCCGCCCGGTGCGCATGGAGGGCATGCCTCAGATGCAAATCAAGATGGACGTGAAGGAGGACGGCAAGACCTACACCGTCCACGCCGACATTCCCGGCGTGAAGAAGGAGGACATCCACGTCACCATCGACGGCAACCAAGTGTCCATCAGCGCCGAGGTGAAGAAGGAGAAGGAAGAGAAGGAGGGCGAAAAGGTGCTGCGCTCCGAGCGCTACTACGGCAAGGTGGCGCGCAGCTTCACCCTCGGCAGCGAGATCGACGAGGGCGCGTCCCAGGCCAAGTACGACAGCGGCGTGCTGGAGCTGGTGCTGCCCAAGAAGACCACCACTCCGTCCAAAAAGCTGGAAATCAAGTAAGCGCCACACCCCCGGTCCAAGCCGGGGGAGAAAGGTCCATCATGCAACGTCCCCTGCAAATCACCTTCCGCGACATCCGCCATTCCGACGCCATCGAAAGCCACATCCGGGAGAAGGTGGAAAAACTGGAGCAGTTCTACGACGGGATCATCGGCTGCCGGGTGGTGGTGGGGGAGGTCCGGCGCCACCACCACCAAGGCAAGTGGCTCAACATCCGGGTCGACCTTACCGTTCCCGGCGCCGAGATCGTGGTCAATCGCGACAAGGCGGAGGACGCCATGGTCGCCATCCGCGACGCCTTCGACGTGGCCAAGCGCAAGCTGGAAGACCACGTGCGGCGCCAGCGGGGCGACGTGAAAATCCACGAGCCGGAGCGCCACGGCACCGTCGCCCGTCTGTTTCCCGACGAGGGCTACGGCTTCATTACCGCCGACGATGGCACCGAGCTGTATTTTCACCGCTACAACGTGGTTCATCCGGATTTCGATCAACTGAACCTGGGGGACGAAGTGGTGTTCCTGGAGGAAGTGGCGGAGGAGGGCCACCAAGCCAACCGGGTCAGCGTGGGCAAGCATCATCCCCTGGGCTGATGGCGGTCGATCGCGCAATGAAGAGCCGGACGATTTCCGGCTTTTTTGTTTGCGCTCACTTCGATTAAAATAGCCGCCAGTCACCGTAACCACGCAAAGGGTCGTTCATGCCGCTGTCCCCCGCCTCCGCCAAGGAAAAAGCCCACATCCTCTCCGAAGCCCTGCCCTACATCCGCCGTTTCCAGGGCAAAACCGTGGTCATCAAGTACGGCGGCAACGCCATGACCGAGGAGCACCTCAAGCACGGCTTCGCCAAGGACGTGATCCTGCTCAAGCTGGTGGGTCTCAACCCGGTGATCGTCCACGGCGGCGGGCCCCAGATCAACGACCTGCTGAAGCGGGTGGGCAAGGAAGGCGAATTCATCCAGGGCATGCGGGTCACCGACGCGGAAACCATGGACATCGTGGAGATGGTGCTGGGGGGGCTGGTGAACAAGGAGATCGTCAGCCTCATCAACCGGCACGGCGGCAAGGCCGTGGGGCTCACCGGCAAGGACGGCGACTTCATCCGCGCCCGCAAGCTCAGGGTGCAGCACAAGGAAAACAAGGACGAACTGATCGACATCGGCCAGGTGGGCGAAGTGGTGGGCATCGACCCGGAACTGGTGTCCTTCCTGGAAACCAAGGATTTCATCCCGGTGGTGGCCCCCATCGGTGTGGGGGAGGACGGCGAGGCCTACAACATCAACGCCGACCTGGTGGCGGGCAAGCTGGCCGAAACCCTGCATGCCGAGAAGCTGATCCTGCTCACCAACACCGCCGGCGTGCTGGACAAGGAAGGCCAGCTCCTTACCGGCCTTACCGCCAAGAGGGTGGACGAACTGATCGACAACGGCACCATTTCCGGCGGCATGATTCCCAAGATTTCCATGGCGTTGGAAGCGGTGAAAAACGGCGTGAAGTCCAGCCACATCATCGACGGGCGGGTGGAGCACGCCCTGCTGCTGGAGATTTTCACCGACGAGGGCGTGGGGACGCTGATCAAGGCCAACGCCTGAGGGCGGCGTGAAATCCGCTGAGCGGGTGTGGGTGTTCGACCTGGACAACACCCTGCACAACGCCTTTCCCCACATCTTCCCCCACATCAACCGGGCCATGACCGAATACCTCATGGCCCACCTGAAACTGGACGAGGCCGGGGCCAACCAACTGCGGGAGCATTACTGGCACCGCTACGGCGCCACCCTGCTGGGCCTGATGCGCCACCACGGCACCGACCCGGACCATTTCCTGTGGGAAACCCATCAGTTCCCGGATTTGCCGCGGATGGTGGTGAAGGAGCGGGGCCTGCGGGCGATGCTCAGGCGCCTTCCCGGGCGCAAGGTGGTGTTTTCCAACGCGCCCATTCATTACACCCGGGCGGTGCTGGCAATTCTGCATATCGCCGATCTGTTCGACGGGGTGTTCAGCGTCGAACACACCGGCTACTGGCCCAAGCCCTACGCCCAAGGTTTCCACCGCCTGTTCCGCAAGCTGAAGCTCAACCCCAGGCGGGCGGTGATGGTGGAGGATTCGGTGGGCAACCTGCGCACCGCCAAGCGGCTGGGGATGAAGACGGTGTGGGTCACCCCGGCCGTCAAGCGCCCAGCGTTCGTGGACGTGAACGTGCGCTCGGTGCTGCAATTGCCGCGACTAACGAACAAATTGTTCTAGGAGGAGAAAAGAAAATGGCTGCTAAACCCGGCGAACGCAAGCTGCAAATCCTGCAAGTGCTGGCGGAAATGCTGCAAAGCCCGAAAGGGGAGAAGATCACCACCGCCGCCCTGGCGGCCAAGCTGGAGGTGTCGGAAGCGGCCCTCTACCGCCACTTCGCCAGCAAGGCCCAGATGTTCGAGGGGCTGATCGAGTTCATCGAGCAGACCCTGTTCGGCCTCATCAACAAGATCACCGCCGAGGAGAAGAGCGGGGTCAAGCAGGCCGATGCGATCCTGTCCCTGCTGCTGGCCTTCGCCAAGAAGAACCCGGGTATGACCCGGGTGCTGATCGGGGACGCCCTGGTGAACGAGGACGAGCGGCTCCAGGCCCGCATCAACCAGCTCTACGACCGCATCGAGGCCACCCTGAAGCAGGCCCTGCGCTTCGCCGCCGGCCAGAACGAGGTGCCCGCCGGCCTGGATGCGGCGGCCCACGCCAACACCCTGATGTGCTTCGTCGCCGGGCGCTGGCACCAGTTCGCCAAAAGCGGCTTCAAGCGCGACCCGATGGAATACTGGGAGGCCCAGCGCAAGGCGCTGTTGGGTTAGCGCCCGGCAGGGGTTAAGAGCTGCCGGGGAATGCCGTTACAAACTGGGTGATGGGATTTGTGGAGGGGATATGCCGATCGGTGCGTTGAACTGGAAGGGCTTGGCGGCGGCATCTGTCCGTCTGGAAACGCAGGCGGGGAAAGGGCAGGCGTCGAAGATTGCTCCGGAAGACCTTGATCTGAAGCGCCTGCAGGATATGCAGGCGGCCTTGCAGCGGCTGGAATGCCCTCGCACAAGATCGGCGGGAAGCAGGCGGCGATGGACCGGATCGGCATGCTCAAACAGCGCCTCGACGAGATGAAAAGCCTGCTCCTCTATGCCACTCCTCAAATGACCAAAGGGCTGGCGAAAGAACTGAAAAGCCTCGCCAAGGAGTTGGCGGCCATTGCCGGGAGCGGCGTGTCCGTGCCGAATGGGGCCGATGCCGGACAGGCGCGGGCGGCGGCATCCCAGGCGGAAGCTCAGGCCGCCGCAGGGCAGGCGGATGTCTCGCAAACTGACATGGCTAGTGCCGATACCTCAAGCGGTCAGCCGGTGGAGTCTTCCGGTAAGCAGAATTCCGTGGACAGCAGTGGCACGGCGCAAGAAGGCGATACCAACGCCTTGCGGGCGCTGCTGATGGATGCGCGAAAGCTCCTGAAAGAAGTTGTCGCAATGATGAAATCCAAGTTGGCGCAGGCGGGTAAGGAGGCCAAGCAGGATATGCAGGCGGCCGAGAAATACGTGTCCGATCTGGATCATGCGCTGGCGTTTGGACAGAGCGCGGGCGATGCGCTTTACACTGCGCTGGGCGGTTTGTCCGGGGTGGGGGATATATCCGCATCTTCGGCGGGCGTGAGTCTTTCTGCCTGAGAAGCTGTTTCAAAAATTACTGCGCACCCGAATCCGGCGTGGCGTGTTCCTTCCTGACGTGTCGCAGGAAATCCTCCAGGGTTCGTCCTGGCGTGTCGGTGAATTGCTGTTCTAGTAGCTCGATGTTCGCCATGCGATCAACACGAAAGTGGCGGAAATCTCCCCGCAGCTCGCACCTAGCCGCGAGGGTCCACGCTGAACCCCAGAAATAGAGACCCAGGGGCCACACCACGCGGCTTGAGTGGGTGCCGTCTTCGCGGGTGTAGGCGAAGCGCAGCAGGCGGCGTTGGTTGAGGGCCTGCCGTACCTTGTCTTGAGCCTCGCCTTGGCCCGGCGTTTCGCGGAAATTGAGGGCGAACAGCAGGCAGCGCTCCAGGTCGCGGCTGCGTTCAGCGGGAAGCGCGGCTTCGATCTTTTCCAGCGCCCGCGCCGTGGCTGCGGCCAGGGCGGGGCCTCCCCAGGCTTGCGCCATGCGCGCACCAACGACCAGGGCTTCCACCTCGTCGCGGCTGAACATCAGGGGCGGCAAATCAAATCCGTGACGCAACAGGTAGCCCACGCCGGCCTCGCCCTCGATGGGCACGCCGGACAAGGTGAGGTCGCGGATGTCGCGGTAGATGGTGCGTTCGGAAACCTCCAGTCGATCTGCCAACTGGCGTGCGGTCACCAACCTTCGGCCCCGAAGGCATTGGACGATTTGGAACAGCCGGTCGGCACGGCGCATGTTCTTACTCCATGAGGGAGCGAAGCTCCACCGGCGGATAAAGGTTGGCTTGGCCGGGTTTCATATTTCCTCCGACGGATGGGGGTGCACTATTGAACCGCAAAGGAGGCGGGCAAGGCAAAGCGTTTCGCCCGCCGGGCATCGCGTCAGTTGACCGAATACAGGCCGATCCGATTCCCCTCGCAGTCGAGGAACTGGGCAAAGTAGCCGGGGTAATCGGGAATGGCCGTCTTGGGGATGAGTATCTTTCCCCCGGCTGTTTCCACGCGGGACAACGGGAGGGCGAGATCACCGCCGCCGTTGAGGTAAACCACGGTGCCGTTGGCGGAGGGATGGACTTGGTCGCAGCCGCTCAGGCAGCCGGAGACGGTGTCTTCGGCATGTGGAAACAAGGCCATGGGCATGCCTTCCGGGCCGGACATGATCAGTTCGGTGGCGAACACGGTTTGATAAAAGGTTTTCGCGCGGGCCATGTCGGCAACGGGGATTTCAAACCAGACTGCGGTGTGGGGCTTGTTCATGAGGCTCTCCTTGTAGGTGTCTTGCCGGAATCGGCGATGCCCATGATAAGGAGGGGCTCCTGACGGCGTGGTGTCAGGAGTGTTGCCGGAAAAAGCGCTTAGCCATGACTATTCCACCCACTTCTCTTCGCCGCCCAGGGAGATTTTCCCCTCTGCGGCCAACTGCCGTGCCAGCTTGAGTATTTGCCGCCGGACGGTGTCTACCTCCGCTGCGGTTACTTGGCCTTCCAAGTCTTCCTTCAGCTGTTCCGCCACCCGGCGGGAAAGGTTGGCGAACGCTTTGTCCAGCAGGGCCCGGGGCGCACCGTGAAGCGCCGTCGCCAGGTCTTCCGGGGTGATTTCCCGCAGCAGTGTTTGTAAGGAGCGCTTGTCCAGGTCGGCCAGTTTGTCGAAGGTGAACAAGCTGCCCTCTACCTGCTCCGCCAGTTTCGGGTCGTGTTGCTTCAGGGTTTCCAGGGCCGAGGCCCGCTGGGCGGCGGGGAGGTTGCCCAGGAGTTCAGCGGCGATTTCGGCCGGGGTGGGTGGGCGCCGGGGCATGGGGGAGCTAGCCCTTGCCGCACACCGGGCAGGCGGGGTCACGGGCCAACTTGATGGAGCGCCATTCCATGCGCAGGCCATCCAGCAGCAGCAGCCGGCCGGTGAGGCTCTCCCCCGTGCCGGCGAGGAGCTTCAGGGCCTCCGCCGCCTGCACCGAGCCGATGATGCCCACCAGGGGGGCGAACACCCCCAGGGTGGCGCAGCGCTCTTCCTCGTGGTCGGCTTCCTCCGGGAACAGGCAGTGGTAGCAGGGGCTGTTGGGACGGGAGAAGTCGAACACCGTCACCTGGCCGTCGAAGCGCACCGCGGCGCCGGACACCAGGGGTTTTTTGTGTTTGACGCAGGCCCGGTTGACGGCGTGGCGGGTGGCGAAGTTGTCGCTGGCATCCAGCACGATGTCGGCCTGGCTGACCAGGTGTTCCAGCTCGGCGCCTTCCAGCCGCCGGGGTATGGCGGCCACCCGGGTCTCCGGGTTGATGGCGCCCAGGGCCCGTTGGATGGAGGCCGCCTTGTTGGTGCCCAGGGAGTGGGTGGTGTGGGCGATCTGGCGCTGGAGGTTGGTGAGGTCCACGGTGTCGCCGTCGCACACGGTAAGCGTGCCCACGCCGGCGGAGGCGAGGTACAGGGAAACCGGGGAGCCCAGGCCCCCGGCGCCGATCACCAGGGCGTGGGCGGCGAGCAGTTTTTCCTGTCCCTCGATGCCGATCTGGGGCAGCAGGATGTGGCGGCTGTAGCGCAGGAGTTGATTGTCGTCCATGAAACTAGCTTACTTCCAGGAGGCACGCAAAAGCAAACGGCCGCCCGGAGGCGGCCGTTGCGGGTTTGAAGCGGCTTACTTCTTCTGCAGGATCTGCAAGCCCTTGAGCAGGTTGAGGGCCTGGTTGAGCTGGTAGTCGGATTTGGACACCAGTTCCGGCTTGCCGTCGGCCTTGGTCTTCTTGTCCTTGGCCTTTTCCTGTTCCGGCTTGGCCTCGGGCTGGACCGGCTTGCTCTTGACCTCCTCGGATTTGTTGCCGTTGCCCAGATGGCGCTCCAGATCGGCTTCCCGGATGCTCAGGTTCTGGTCCACGCCGTTGACGGTGGCGTCTTCCACCACGATGTCCGGCTCGATGCCCTTGGCCTGGATGGAGCGGCCGCCGGGGGTGAAGTAGCGGGCGGTGGTGAGCTTGATGGCGGTGTTGTTGCCCAGGGGCAGCACGGTCTGCACCGAGCCCTTGCCGAAGGATTGGGTGCCCATGACGATGGCCCGCTTATGGTCCTGGAGGGCGCCGGCGACGATCTCGGAGGCGGAGGCGGTGCCGCCGTTCACCAGCACCACGATGGGGACGGTCTTCACCGCGGCGGGCAGCTTCTTGATGTAATCAGTGTCCCGGGGGCCGTGGAGGTAGAACTCCTTGCTGGCGGACAGGCGCATTTTGGCGTCCTCGGCGCGGCCTTCGGTGTACACCACCAGCTGTCCCGGCTGGAGGAAAGCGGCGGATACGGCCACGGCGGCGTTGAGCAGGCCGCCCGGATCGTTGCGCAGGTCCAGTACCAGGCCCTTCAAGGGCTCCTTGTTTTCCTTGTACAGGTTCTCCAGGGCCTTGGCCAGGTCTTCGCCGGTGCGTTCCTGGAACTGGGTGATGCGGATGTAGCCGTAGCCCGCTTCGGCCAGCTTGGACTTGACGCTCTGGACTTTGATCACCGCCCGGGTGAGGGTGAAGACCAGGGGTTTGTTTTCGCCCTTGCGCAGCACGGTGAGGGTGATGGAGGTGCCGGGCTTGCCGCGCATGCGTTTCACGGCGTCGTTGAGGGTCATGCCCTTCACCGGGGTGTCGTCCAGCTTGATGATCAGGTCGCCGCTCTTGAGGCCGGCGTGGTAGGCGGGGGTGTCCTCGATGGGGGACACTACTTTGACGAAGCCGTCTTCCATGCCCACTTCTATCCCCAGGCCGCCGAACTCGCCCTGGGTGCCGACGCGCAACTCCTTGAAGGCGTCCGCGTCCAGGTAGGCGGAATGGGGGTCGAGGCCGGAGAGCATGCCGTTGATGGCCTCGGTGATGAGTTTCTTGTCCTCGACCGGTTCGACGTAGTCGTTCTTGATCTTGCCGAACACCTCGGTGAAGGCGCGCAGTTCCTCCACCGGCAGGGGGCCGGGGCCCACCTTGTCGGCCACGGCGGAAAAGTTGAGGCTCAACATGACGCCGATCACGGCGCCGAAGGCGATGAGGCTGACCTGCTTGAATTTGCCACCCATGTTTCAGTTGCTCCGTTTGTGATGTGCGCCCCTAGCCCGGATGTTTCACCGGACCGGCCCGAAAATCAAGCGAAAAATCGCATCAAATAGGCATGAGGAGCGCTTGCATGAAAGTCCAATTTGTACCGCCGGCCTTCGCGGGCGCTGGCGGCCGATTTGCGGCGCCTTTACGCCCCCGCTTCGCGCCAATAGCTATGGCTATTGGCTTGGCGCGGGATGCGAAAATCCGCTCGCAACTCGTCTCGCCATCATCCCGCGACCCGATGAAACATCCGGGCTAGCCGCGGTCCAGCCAACTGGAGGGGTTGACCGGTTTGCTCTGGTAGCGAAGTTCAAAGTATAAACCTGTTTGGGAGATGCCGCCGCTGTTGCCCACCGAGGCGATGCTCTCGCCCATTTTCACCCCTTCCCCCTCCTGCTTGTAGAGGGATTCCGCGTTGGCGTAGAGGCTCATGAAGCCGGCGCCGTGGTCGACGATGATGAGGTTGCCGAAGCCCCGCATCCAGTCGGCGAACACCACCTTGCCCGGGGCTACCGCCTTGATCGCCTCCCCTTCCCGCGCCTTGATGAAAAGCCCCTTCCAGGGCACGCCGGTTTCGTCCCTTGGTGCACCGAAACGGCCGCTTAGTTCCCCGCGTACCGGGAAGGGCAGCTTTCCCTTGTGCCGCTGGAAAGCGCTGCCGCTGGTGTCCGGCTCGGCCAGCCTGGTTCTGGCGCCGGCGGATTTTCCGGCGGACCTGGGTTGGGAGCGGGACTTGGGAGCCTTGGCCGCGGCCCGGCTCTGGCGCTCCAGCCGCTGCATGAGTTGGGTGAGGCGCTGCTGATCCCGCTGAAGGCGGCTAATTTCCTTGCGCTGGGTGTCGATCTGCTTCGACAGCTTGGTCAATACCCCGGCCCGTTCCTGCTTGCTGGCCAGCAGGGTTTCTTTCTGCTGGGTCTGCTCGGCCTTCACCTGGGCCAGCTCCTCCTGCTTTTCCTTGGCGACGTCGGTGATGGTCTGCAGGGTTTCCAGGTTGCTGCGCATGCGCAGCAGCAGGTCGGCGTGGGCCCGGTAGATATAGGTGTAGTAGCGCAGGTGGCGCGCCACCTGGTTGGGGTCCTGCTGATTGAGGAGGATCTTGAAGGCGTCCTGCTGGCCGCCGGCGGTGTATTGCTGGCGCATCAGCCTGGCCAGGGTTTTCTGCTGGCGGGCGATGGCGCCTTGGGTCTTGCCCGACTGCAGGCGCAGATCCCCCAGCCGTTCCTGGATGGATCGCTCCTGTTGGTCCAGGTCACGCAGCTTGCGGTTGGTATGGCTGATGGCCAGCTCGCTCTGGCGCAGGGCGTCCGCCGCTTCCTTGTGGGAGGCCGCGGTGGACTTCATTTCCTTCTTCAGCGCCCCGATGCGCTCCTTGACGTCCTTCAACTCCGACTTGGGGCTGGGGGCTGCCGCGCAGGGTACGGCCAGCAGCAGTAGCAGACCGCAGCCCCAAAGCCGTTTCATGCTAGTCGAATTCGATCAGGGGCTCGCCGGTCATTTCCACCGGCTGCTTGAGCCCCATCATTCTCAGCAGGGTGGGGGCGACGTCTTCCAGGGCGCCCTTGCCCGGGGGGGCGAGCTTGGCCGGGCGGCCGATGTAGAGGAAGGGCACCGGATACATGGTGTGGGCGGTATGGGCGTCGTGGGTGGCCTCGTCGTACATCTTCTCGGCATTGCCGTGGTCGGCGGTGACCAGCACTTCGCCCCCCATTTCCCGCATGGCGGACACCACCCGGCCCAGGCACTCGTCCAGCACCTCCACCGCACGGATCGCCGCGTCCATGATGCCGGTGTGGCCCACCATGTCGCCGTTGGCGTAGTTGCAGACGATGGCGTCGTACTTGCCGCTGCGGATGGCTTCCACCAGCTTGTCGGTGACCTCGTACGCGCTCATCTCGGGCTTGAGGTCGTAGGTGGCCACGTGGGGAGACTGGACCAGGATGCGGTCTTCGCCCTGGACCGGGGTTTCCTCGCCGCCGTTGAAGAAGAAGGTGACGTGGGCGTATTTCTCGGTTTCGGCGATGCGCAACTGGTGCAGGCCGAGCTTGGAGAGGTATTCGCCGAAGCCGTTGCGGATGCGCTCCGGCGGGAAGGCCACCGGCACGTTGAAATCGTCGCTGTAGCTGGTGAGGGTGACGTAATCCCCCAGCTTGGGCAGGGCCTCCCGGGTGAAGCCGGTAAAGTTGGGCTCGATGAAGGCGCGGGTGATTTCCCGTGCCCGGTCGGCGCGGAAGTTCATGAACACCACCACGTCGTCGTCCTGGATGCGCACCGGCTCGCCTCCGTCGGGGACGATCAGGGTGGGTTTGACGAATTCGTCGTTCTCGCCCCGCTCGTAGGCCTGGCGCAGGCCGTCGATGGCTGTGGGGGCGGTGTATTCGGCGCGTCCCAGGGTCATGGCGTCAAAGGCCTGCTTCACGCGGTCCCAGCGCTTGTCCCGGTCCATTACATAGTAGCGGCCGCAGATCAGGGCGATTTGGCCCACGCCGAGCTGGGCGCATTGGTCCTGGGCCTTTTGCAGATAGGCTTCGGCGGAGCGGGGCGGCGTGTCCCGGCCGTCGAGGAAAGCGTGGAGGTAGATCTTGGTCAGCCCGGCCTTGGCGGCCATTTCCATCATGGCGTAGATGTGGGTGTCCAGGCTGTGGACCCCGCCGTCGGACAGCAGGCCGAAGATGTGTAGGGCGGAACCCTTTTCCTTGGCCCCGTTCACCGCGCGCACCAGGGCGGTGTTATCGTCGAAGTCGCCGTGCTTGATGGCCAGGTTGATGCGGGTGAGGTCCTGGTACACCACGCGGCCGGCGCCGATGTTGAGATGCCCCACCTCCGAATTGCCCATCTGGCCCGTAGGCAGGCCCACGGCGGCCTCCGAGGTCTGGATGGTGGTGTGGGGGTGGGTGTTCCAGTAGCGGTCCCAATTGGGCTTGCGGGCTTTGAAGATGGCGTTGTCTTCGCCGTCGGGACGGTAACCGAATCCGTCCAGAATGATCAACAGGACTGGGGTGACTTTCATTTTTTGAATTATGCGGGACTTCCGCCCTCTCGGGAAGCCCGCAAACCTTTCCGATGCTTGTTTCTCGTTTCGCTTATAGTATTATTTTATTACGTTTTAATATGACGCGCACCGAGACTTTCATAAACCGGTAGAATGAGTTCATGGAGTGTGTGTGCAATACGGTTTGCAGAGGGGTAGGCGATAATGGATCTGGAAGAAGTGGAATTGATAGACCGGGACGATCACATCGAACAGGCCTCCCGGGCCATGAAGGCGATGTCCCATCCACTGCGGCTCAAAATTCTCTGCGTCCTGGGCGACCGTGAAATCAGCGTCCAGGATATCGTGGAAAGCGTCGGCACCACCCAGAGCAACATCTCCCAGCACTTGGCTATACTGCGGGACAAGGGGGTGTTGCGCACGCGCAAGGACGCCAACCGCGTCTACTACCGGGTCGGCGACCCGCGCACGCTGAAGCTGATCAGCATGATGCGGGACGTGTTCTGCGGTTTCGCCAAGTAGCCCGGGTTTCCCCCAATCAAGTTGTGCCGGCCGAAGGAGCGGCAAGCTCTTTCGGTGTTAAAGCCTTAATGTATTGCTCAACAATGTATATTAGGTTATTCTAATATTCAATTGTCAGAAAGGCTGTTCGATGCGATCCGTATTCCTTGCCGCTTTCCTTTTGCTTGCCCCCGCAGCCGAGGCCGCCCTGCCCTTCGCCACCGCCAAGGTCCAGTACCGGGAGGTGGACCAGACTTATGCCGCCGAGGCTTACGTGGAGGCGGTCAAGCAGTCCACGGTGTCGGCCCAGATTTCCGGTCGGGTGGTGGAAGTGCTGTTTGACGTGGGGGATTACGTCAACAAGGGCGACGTCATCGCCCGCATCGACGAACGGGAAGTGGCCCAGGCCTTTGCCGGCAGCCAGGCCCAGGCGGCGCAGGCCCAGGCCACCCTGGTCAACGCCAAGGCCAACTACGAGCGCCATCGCCAGTTGTTTGCGCGCAAGTTCGTCAGCCAGGCGGCCCTGGACAATGCCCTGGCCCAGTACAAGGCGGCCCAGGGGGCGGCCGCGGCGGCCGGCGCCGGCGCCGGGGTGGCGGAAACCACCCGGGGCTACGCCACCATCATCGCCCCCTACAGCGGCGTGGTGGCCGCCCGCCAAGTGGAAGTGGGGGAGATGGCCGCCCCCGGCAAGCCCCTGATGACCGGCTTCGACCCCAAGGACCTGCGGGTGGTGGCCAGCGTGCCCCAGTACAAGATCGACGAGGTGCGCAACGCGCTTCGCGCCACGGTGGAGTTCCCCGCTCAGCGCAAGTGGGTGCAGGCCACTTCCATCACCCTGTTGCCGGTGGCCGATGCCCGCACCCACACCACCCGGGTGCGCCTCAACTTGCCCGAGGACCTGCGGGGCGTATACCCCGGCCTGTTCGCCCGGGCCTATTTCTCCGTCGGCAAGGCCAAGAAGCTGCTGGTGCCCCAGGCCGCCGTGGTGCGCCGCAGCGAAGTCACCGGGGTCTACGTGGTGGACGCCAAGGGCAAGGCCAGCCTGCGCCAGGTGCGCCTGGGGGAAGTTCAGGTCAACGGCGACATGGAGGTCCTGGCGGGCCTCGCTTCCGGCGAGACGGTGGCCCTGGATCCGGTCAAGGCCGCCATCTATCTCAAGCAGCAAGCCCACTGACGGCCGGGGACCGAATATGGGCATTTCTGGCCGCATCGCAAAAAGTTTCCTGACTTCCCAGCTCACCCCCCTGATCGCCCTGGTGGCGGCCTTGATGGGGCTGTTCGCCATCGGCGTCACGCCCCGGGAGGAAGAGCCCCAGATCAACGTCACCATGGCCAACGTATTCATCCCCTTCCCCGGGGCTTCGGCCCGGGACGTGGAGACCCTGGTGGCCACTCCCGCCGAGCAGGTGCTGTCGATGATCTCCGGCATCGACCACGTGTATTCGGTTTCCAAGCCGGGCATGGCGGTGCTCACCGTGCAGTACAAGGTGGGGGAGGACCGCATCCAGGCCCTGGTGCGCCTCTACGACACTATCCAGTCCCACCGGGACTGGGTGTCGCCCAACCTCGGCGTAGGGGAGCCCATCGTCAAGCCGGTGGGCATCGACGACGTGCCCATCGTCTCCCTCACCCTGTGGACCGACGACCCCCAGCGGGGGGCTTACGAGTTGGAGCAGGTGGCCCACGCGGCGGAAATCGAGTTCAAGCGGGTGAAGGGCACCCGGGAGGTGTTCACCGTCGGCGGCCCCAACCGGGTGGTGCGGGTGGTCATGGACCCGGAGAAAATGGCGTCCTACGACGTCTCCGCCCAGGACATCAAGAACGCCCTTCAGCTCACCAACGCCGCCCAGCCTTCGGGCAAGCTGGTGGCGGAGAACCAGGAGCTGCTGGTGGAAACCGGCACCTTCCTCACCACCGCTCTGGACGTGAAGCAGCTGGTGGTGGGGGTGCAGGACAAGCGGCCGGTGTTCATGACCGACGTGGCCCAGGTGCTGGACGGCCCCGACCAGCCGGGACGCTACCTGTGGCTGGGCACCGGCCCGGCGGCCAAGGACAAGGCGATCAAGGATAAAGGCGAGTTCCCGGCGGTGACCCTGGCGATCACCAAGAAGCCGGGGGAGAACGCGGTGGACATCGCCGACCGGGTGATGCAGCGGGTGGAGCAGCTGAAGGGCACGGTGATCCCCGACGGGGTCAAGGTCACCGTCACCCGCAACTACGGCGAAACCGCCAACGACAAGGCGATGAAGCTGATCCAGAAGCTGATCTTCGCCACCGCCTCGGTGGTGCTGCTGGTGCTGTTCGCCCTGGGCCGCCGGGAGGCGGTGATCGTGGGCGCGGCGGTGCTGCTGACCCTGGCCGCCACCCTCTTTGCCTCCTGGGCCTGGGGCTTCACCCTCAACCGGGTGTCCTTGTTCGCCCTGATCTTCTCCATCGGCATCCTGGTGGACGACGCCATTGTGGTGGTGGAGAACATCCACCGCCGGCGGGAGATCGACCACGACAAAACCCTGGAGGAAATCATTCCCGGCGCCGTGGACGAGGTGGGCGGCCCCACCATCCTCGCCACCCTGACGGTGATCGCGGCCCTGCTGCCCATGGCCTTCGTCTCCGGCCTGATGGGGCCCTACATGAGCCCGATCCCGATCAACGCCAGCTTCGGCATGGTTATCTCTCTCGCCATCGCCTTCGTCATTACCCCCTGGATGGCACTGAAGCTGCTGTCGCAGAAACACACCGTGCCGTCCCACAGCGAGGTGGCGGCGGAATCCACCCTCCATGAATTCTTCAAGGACGTGCTCACCCCCTACCTGAAAGGGGCGCAGGGGGAGAAAAAGCGCAAGAAGCTGCTCAAGGTGGTGCTGGGGTTGATCGTCTTCGCCGTCTCCCTGGCCCTGTTCAAGATCGTCATCCTCAAGATGCTGCCCTTCGACAACAAGTCGGAGTTCCAAGTGGTGGTGGACATGCCGGTGGGCACCCCCCTCGAGCAGACCGCCCGGGTGATGCGGGACATCGGCCAGTACGTGGCGACGATTCCCGAGGTAACCGACTACCAGGCCTACGTGGGCACGGCGTCCCCCATCAACTTCAACGGCCTGGTGCGCCAGTACTACCTGCGCTCCGGCAGCGAGGTGGGCGACATCCAGGTGAACCTGGTGGACAAGCACCAGCGGGACCGCAAGAGCCACGAGATCGCCTCCGCCGCCCGTCCCGGCATCGAGAAGATCGCCGCCCAGTTCGGCGCCAAGGTGAAGGTGGTGGAAGTGCCCCCCGGGCCGCCGGTGATGTCCCCCATCGTGGCCGAGGTCTACGGCCCCGATTACGACGGCCAGATGGCGGTGGCCAAGCAGGTGCGTGGGGCCTTCGCCAAGACCGCCGACATCGTGGGCATCGACGACACGGTGGAGGAAGACGCCAACAAGCTGGTGCTGCGGGTACTGCAGAACAAGGCGGCGGTGATGGGGGTGGCCCAGAAGGACGTGGTGGAGGTGATGAAGATGGGCCTCGCCGGGGAAGACGTGACCCCGGTCCACAGCGGCGCCGCCAAGTACGAAGTGCCGGTGCGTCTCAAGCTTTCCCCGGAGCGCCAGTCCAGCCTGGATGACCTGTTGAAGCTCACCGTCCGAGCCCGGGACGGCGCCCTGGTACCCCTGTCGGAACTGGTGGAAGTCCGCCAGTCCGAGCGGGAAAAGACCATCTACCACAAGGACCTGCTGCCGGTGGTGTTCGTGGTGGGGGACATGGCGGGCAAGCTGGACAGCCCCCTCTACGGCATGTTCGGCATCCGCTCGGCGGTGGCCGGGAAGAAACTCGATCAGGGCGGAAGCTTAAGCGACTATTTCATCCGCCAGCCCGACGATCCCTACGCCGGCTACGCCGTGAAGTGGGACGGGGAATGGAAGGTGACCTACGAAACCTTCCGCGACATGGGCATCGCCTACGCCGTGGGCCTGGTGCTGATCTACCTGCTGGTGGTGGCCCAGTTCAAGTCCTATATCACGCCGCTGATCATCATGGCGCCGATCCCCCTGACCATCATCGGCGTCATGCCCGGCCACGCCCTGCTGGGCAGCCAGTTCACCGCCACCTCCATGATCGGCATGATCGCCCTGGCGGGCATCATCGTGCGCAACTCGATCCTGCTGGTGGATTTCGTCAACCAGCAGGTGGCCGAAGGGATGGAATTCCAGGAGGCCGTGATCCGCTCCGCCAGCACCCGGGCCAAGCCCATCGCGTTGACCGGCTTGGCGGCCATGATCGGCGCCCTGTTCATCCTGGATGACCCGATCTTCAACGGCTTGGCGATTTCGCTCATCTTCGGTATTTTCGTCTCCACCGTGCTGACCCTGGTGGTGATCCCGGTGCTGTACTACGCGGCGAATTACAAGAAATACGCTTGAGCCCCCAGATTCGTTTTTGTTGATAAGGAGCAAACTATGACCGTCGAACGCATCATCCGCGCTATGGCCGGCTTTTTCGTGCTGTTGTCCCTGGGGCTGGGCATCGAAGGCAGCCCCCTGTTCGTCCATGCCAACTTCCTCTGGTTCACCGCCTTCGTCGGCCTGAACCTGCTGCAAAGCGGCTTCACCGGCTTCTGCCCGCCGGCCTTGCTGCTCAAGAAGCTGGGGGTGAAGGAAGGGTCTTGCACCTCTTGCTAAGAGCGTAGGTTGGGTATACGTGCCCAACGCGTCCTGTAGCAATGTGTGCCGTAATTGTCGGGCATGTATGCCCGACCTACCGCTGACGGTTGGAAGCGTAAAGGCGGCCTGCTAAACTGGCCGCCATTTTGCATTTGGAGTTTTCATGAAGTTCATCCTCGACAACTGGTCCACCATCGCCATCGCGGTGATGGCCTTTCTCATGCTGGTGTGGCCTCCCATCAGCCGCAAGCTGTCCGGCATCAAGCAAGTGGGCGCCCTGGAGGCCACCCAGTTGGTCAATCATCACGACGCCTTGGTGCTGGACGTGCGGGAGGACAAGGAAGTGGCCGACGGCAAGATTCCCCACGCCAAGCACATCCCCCTGGGGCAGCTTTCTTCCCGCCTGAAGGAACTGGAGAAGTACAAGGGCAAGCCGGTGGTGGTCAACTGCCGCAGCGGCCACCGCAGCCTGTCGGCGTGCAAGGTGCTGCGCAAGAACGGCTTCGAGCAGGTATATAATCTGGCGGGCGGAATCATCGCCTGGCAACAGGCCAACATGCCGATGGAGAAACGCTGAAATGCCCAACGTCACCATGTACTGCACCGCCGTCTGCCCTTACTGCACCATGGCGGAGAAGCTGCTCAACAAGAAAGGCGTGACCGAGATCAACAAGGTCCGCATCGACCTGGATCCGTCCAAAAAGGACGAGATGGTCGCGCGCACCGGCCGCCGCACCGTGCCGCAGATCTACATCGACGATTTCCACGTGGGCGGCTTCGACGACATGTCCGCCCTGGACGTGGAAGGCAAGCTGGAACCGCTGCTGGCGAAGTAAGGGACAAGCGACCATGCATCTGGTGTGCCCCGCCTGCGAAGCCATCAACCGGGTCCCCACGGAGCGCCTGGGGGAAGAGCCGAAGTGCGGCAAGTGCGGTGGCCCGGTGCTGGCCGGCCATCCCCTGGAGTTGACCCAGCGCAATTTCGACCGCTACCTGGGCAAGGACGAGCTGCCCCTGGTGGTGGATTTCTGGGCCTCCTGGTGCGGGCCGTGCAAGATGATGGCGCCGGTGTTCGCCCAAGTGGCGGCGGAGATGAAAACCCGCTTCCGCTTCGCCAAGGTCAACACCGAGCAGGAACAGGGCCTGGCCCAGCGCTACAATATTCGCAGCATTCCCACCCTGGCCCTGTTCCGCAACGGCGCCGAAGCGGACCGGATGGCCGGCGCCATGGACGCGGGCAGCTTGCGGGCCTGGCTGGCACGGCAGCACTGATACGATGACCCGGCTGCGGCCGGTTTTATTTTTTTATAAGGGGCAACAAGCATGAGCGAACAAGAACAGCAGCAAGAACAACAACCGACCTTTACTATCGAGAAAATCTACACCAAGGACCTGTCCCTGGAGATTCCCAACGCGCCGCAGATTTTCCTCGAACGGGAAGCCCCCGCGGTGGACGTGCAACTGCACAACGAGAGCCGCCAGGTGGACGAGGGCATTTTCGAATCCGTGATCACCGTCACCGTCACCGCCAAGCTCGGGGACAAGACCATGTTCCTGGTGGAAGCGGCCCAGGCCGGCATTTTCGTCATCCGCAACGTGCCCCAGGAACACCTGGGGCCGGTGCTGGGCATCACCTGCCCCAACATCGTTTTCCCTTACGTGCGGGAAGTGATTTCCGACGTGGTGTCCCGCGCCGGTTTCCCGCCGGTGATGCTGAGCCCGGTGAACTTCGAGGCCCTCTACGCCCAGCAGGAACAGGCCGCCACCCAGCAGCCCCAGTAAGGCCATGAAAGGGACGACGGCACGGCTTCTGCGGCGCCTGCCCTGGCTGGCGCCGCTGCTCTTCGCCTTGCCGGCCCAGGCCCTGGACTACCGCTCGGTGGAGCCCGCCACGGCGGTGTTCTACGACGCTCCCGCCGCCAGCGCCCGGAAGCTGTTCGTGGTTTCCCGCTTCTATCCGGTGGAAGTGGTGGTGTCCCTGGCCGACTGGATCAAGGTGCGGGACGTCACCGGCGCCCTGGCCTGGGTGGAGAAGAAGAACCTGGCCGAGCGGCGCACCGTGCTGGTGACCGTTCCCGTCGCCGACGTGCGCAGGGAGCCCGCCGACAAGGCGCCCCTGGCGTTCCAGGCGGAGAAGGACGTGGCGCTGGATCTGGAACCCGGCGCCAAGCCATCCCCCGGCTGGGCCAGGGTGAAGGCCGCCGACGGTCGTGTCGGCTACATCAAAATTTCCCAGGTATGGGGCCTATGAAAATCACCGTTCTCGGCGCCGGCGCCTGGGGCACCGCCCTGGCCCTGTCCCAGGCTGCCCGCCACGATGTCACCCTGTGGGCGCGCAACCCGAAGCAGGTGGCGGAGATGGCCGCCGAGGGCGCCAACCGGCGCTACCTGCCGGGCTTTGCCTTCCCGCCGGGCCTCAAGCTTCAGTCCGACTTCGCCGCCGCCCTGGAGGGCGCCGAACTGGTATTGTCGGTGGTGCCCACCGCCGGCTTTCGCCATACCCTGCGGGAACTGGCCGCCCTGAGCCGGGCGCCCGTGGTGTGGGCGAGCAAGGGCTTCGAGCCTGGTTCTACCGCCCTGCCCCACCAGGTGGCGCAGGAGGAGCTGGACGGTATCCCCTGCGGCGTCCTCTCCGGCCCCAGCTTTGCCCAGGAGGTGGCGAAAGGTCTGCCCACGGCGCTGACCCTGGCCTCCGCCGACGAAGCCTTTGCCAGGGAAACCGCCCGCCAGCTTCACGGCGGCCGCCTGCGCATCTATACCAGCAACGACGTGGCGGGGGTGGAGATCGGCGGCGCGGTGAAGAACGTGATGGCCATCGCCGCCGGCATTTCCGACGGCATGGGCTTCGGCTACAACGCCCGCGCCGCCCTCGTCACCCGCGGCCTGGCGGAGATCGCCCGCCTCGGCGTGACGCTGGGGGGCCGCATGGAAACCTTCATGGGCCTCACCGGCATGGGGGACCTGATCCTTACCTGCACCGGCGATTTATCCCGCAACCGCAACGTCGGGCTGCTGCTGGCCCAGGGCAAGACCCTGGATGCCATTCTCCATGAGCTGGGCCACGTGGCCGAAGGCGTTCACACCGCGCGGGAGGTCCTCGCCCTGTCCGAGCGCACCGGAGTGGATATGCCCATCACCCGGGCGGTGTGCGGGGTTTTGTTCGACGGTGTTTCCCCGCGTCTGGCGGTGGAGGAACTGCTGGGGCGGGAGCAGAAAGCCGAGTAGCGGGTTCTAGCGCCGCTTCCCCAGGATCGACCCCAACACCCCCCGCAACACCTGCCTTCCCAGTTCGCTCCCGATGGCCCGGGCGGCACTTTTCGCCATGGCCTCCAGGGGCGATTCCCGCTGTCGCCCCCGGGACGCTTCTTCGCCTTTGACCGGTGCGCTGGCCGCCGTCCGGTCGGCGCGGGCCTTGAGCCGCTCGTAGGCGGATTCCCGGTCGACGGCCTGCTCGTAGTGTCCCCCTACCAGCGAACCGGCCACCATGGCCTGCCGCTCCGCCCCCGTGGCGGGGCCGATGCGGCTGCGGGGCGGGGCGATCAGGGCCCGTTCCACCGGTTCGGGCTTGCCCTGTTCGTCGAGGAAGGACACCAGGGCCTCGCCCACCCCCAGCTCGGTGATGGCGGTCGCCACGTCCAGGCCGGGGTTGGCGCGGAAGGTTTCCGCCGCCGCCCGCACTGCTTTCTGGTCCCGGGGGGTGAAGGCGCGCAGGGCGTGCTGCACCCGGTTGCCGAGCTGGCCGAGGATGCTGTCCGGGATGTCCAGGGGGTTCTGGGTGACGAAGTAGACACCGACGCCCTTGGAGCGGATCAGCCGCACCACCTGCTCGATTTTTTCCAGCAGGGCGGCGGGGGCGTCGTTGAACAGCAGATGGGCTTCGTCGAAGAAAAACACCAGCTTGGGTTTCGCCAGGTCCCCCGCTTCCGGCAAGCGCTCGAACAGTTCGGCCAGCAGCCACAGCAGGAATACGGCGTAAAGCCGGGGCGACTGCATCAAGCGGTCGGCGGCGAGGATGTTGATCATGCCCCGGCCGTCGGCATCGGTCTGCATCAGGTCGTCGATGTCCAGCATCGGCTCGCCGAAGAAATTCGCCGCGCCCTCCGTTTCCAGGGCCACCAGGCCCCGCTGGACGGCGCCGATGCTGGCGGCGGACAGGTTGCCGTACTCGGTGGTGAACTGGCGGGCGTTGTCCCCCACGTACTGGACCATGGCCCGCAGGTCCTTCATGTCCAGGAGCAGCAGGCCCTGGTCGTCGGCAATCTTGAACACCAGGGTGAGCACGCCCTGCTGGGTGTCGTTGAGGTTGAGCAGGCGGCCCAGCAACAGGGGGCCCATGTCGGAGACGGTGGCCCGCACCGGGTGGCCCTGCTCGCCGAAGACGTCCCATAGGGTCACCGGGCAGGCGGCGGGGGCGAAGTCGGCGATGCCCAGGGCCCGGGCCCGCTCCACCACTTTCGGTTTGTCGGCGCCGGGCCGGCCGATGCCGCTGAGGTCGCCCTTCACGTCGGCCATGAACACCGGCACGCCGATGCGGCTGAACTGCTCCGCCAGGGTTTGCAGGGTGACCGTCTTGCCGGTGCCGGTGGCGCCGGCGATGAGGCCGTGGCGGTTGGCGAGGGCGGGCAGCAGGTGGAGGGGGCGGTCGCTGCGGGCGATCAGCAGGGGCTCGGTCATGGGCTTCCTCTTCGGCGATAGGGTCGATGCATTGTCGTTTCTCAGGGCGCGGGTGCCAAGGCCTTATTTTCCCCCGGCAAAGCCGTTCTGGCGCCAGGCCTCGAATACCGCCACCGCCACCGCGTTGGACAGGTTCAGGCTGCGGTTCCCCGGCTGCAACGGCAGCCGGATGCGACGCTCGGCGCTGAACTCCTCCAGCACCTCCGCCGGCAAGCCGCGGGTTTCCGGGCCGAAGACGAACACGTCCCCAGCCTGGTAGCGAATCTCCGTGTAGCGCGTCGCCCCCTTGGTGGTGGCGGCGAACAGCCGCCGCCCGGCGAAATGCTCCCGGCAGGCTTCCCAGCTTTCGTGGACCGTCACGCGGGCGTACTCATGGTAGTCGAGCCCCGCCCGGCGCATGTGCTTGTCCTCCAGGGAGAAGCCCAGGGGTTTCACCAAGTGCAGCCCGGCGCCGGTGTTGGCGCAGAGGCGGATGATGTTGCCGGTGTTGGGGGGGATTTCGGGCTGATAGAGCACGACGTCAAACATGGGTTTTCTCCAGGGTACGTGCCACCACCCAGATTTCCACTTCCGCTCCGGCTTGCTTCAAGGTCTTCGCCAGTTCGCCCACGGTGGCGCCGGTGGTCATCACGTCGTCGACGACGGCGAGGCGTTTTCCAGTGAAATCCCGGCGGCAGGCGAAGGCGCCGCGGATGTTGCGCCGGCGTTCCTTCCACGGCAGACCGGCCTGGGGGGCGGTATCCCGGCGTCGGGAGCAGGCGTCGGGCAGCGCCGGGACGCCCAGCTTCCGGGACAGGGCGCGGGCCAGCTCCATGGCTTGGTTGAAGCCCCGTTCTTTCAGGCGGTCGGGGTGGAGGGGCATGGGAATCAGGGCGTCGGGCAAGGGGCGGTTTTTTGCCAGATCGGCCAAAGCCTGGGCCAGGGCCTCAGTCGCCGCCAGCTTGCCGGCGTACTTGAAGGCATGGAGCAGGGCGTCCACCGGGAAGGCATAGTCGAAGGCCGCCAGGGTGCGGGAAAAGGCCGGGGGATGCTTGAGGCAGGCGCCGCAGGTTTCGCCGCCCAGGGTGGGAAGGGCGCAGACCGGGCAAGCGGGGATGCGGTGGTGGGGCAGGCTGTCGGCGCAATCGCCGCACAGCGGCCCGTCCCCGCAGGGTGTCCCGCACAGCAGGCAATCCTGGGGTAACAGGGTGTGCGCAAAATTTGCGCAGCTGTTTAAAATGGCGGCGATAAAATTTGACAAGCGCTTGAGGATTCCAGAAAATTGCGCGGTTCAACCACCGTCCAATTCTACCCCACACCGACCATGGCAAAAGAAACCCATACCCTCAGCGCGAAAAGCTGCTGGCTCTCGTCCCAGATCGTCAACCTGGGCAGCATGATCTCCATCATCCTGGCGCCCCTGGTGGTGCCCCTGGTGCTGTGGTTCGCCGGCTCGATTTTCGCCTACGCCGCCGTGGCCCACCACCCCGACGAACGGGTGCGCCACTACTGCCGCACGGCCGGCTACCGCTACTACGCCTACATGGGCGCCCTGCCCACGGCGCTGATTTTCGCCGGCTCGATCCAGAGCTTCTTCCACATCAAGCCCCTGGCCATGTGGATCTGGGTGTGGGTGCTGGGTCTGGTGATGCTGGTGCCCTGGGGCGTCTACGACATCCTCAAGAGCCGCAAGGAAAACTGGCAGGACCTGAGCATCGAGGTGGACAAGCATGAATGACCGGGCGCCGGTAAGCATGGAAGGGCGCAAGCTGTGGAGCGTGGCCGAGGTGGAGGCGCTGTTCGCCCTGCCCTTCAACGACCTGATGTTCCGCGCCCAGAGCGTGCACCGGGAGCATTTCGACCCCAACGAGGTGCAGGTGAGCACCCTGCTGTCCATCAAGACCGGCGGCTGCTCCGAGGACTGCGGCTACTGCTCCCAGTCCGCCCACCACGACACGCCGGTGGAGCGCGAGCCCCTGATGGACGTGGCGGAAGTGGTGGAAGCGGCCCAGAAGGCCAAGGCATCCGGTGCCACCCGCTTCTGCATGGGCGCCGCCTGGCGCGGCCCGAACCAGAAGGACCTGCGCACGGTGCTGGAAATGGTGCGGGCGGTGAAGGGCATGGGGCTGGAAACCTGCGTCACCCTCGGCATGCTGAAGGAAGAGCAGGCGGCCCAGCTCAAGGACGCCGGCCTCGACTACTACAACCACAACCTGGACACCGCCCAGGAATTCTACGGCCAGGTGATCACCACCCACGGCTACGAAGAGCGGGTGGATACCCTGCATCACGTGCGCAAGGCCGGCATCAAGGTGTGCAGCGGCGGCATCGTCGGCATGGGGGAAACCCGCGCCCAGCGCGCCGCCCTGGTGGCCCAGCTGGCCAACCTGGACCCGGTGCCCGAGTCGGTGCCGATCAACATGCTGATTCAGGTGGAAGGCACGCCCCTGGCGAGCGCCGAAAGCCTCGATCCCCTGGAGTTCGTGCGCACCATCGCGGTGGCCCGCATCACCCTGCCCACCAGCCTGGTGCGCCTGTCCGCCGGCCGCGGCGAAATGGCGGAAAGCCTTCAGGCCATGTGCTTCCTCGCCGGCGCCAACTCCATTTTCTACGGCGACAAGCTGCTCACCGCCGACAACGCGGAAACCCATTCGGACCAGATGCTGTTCGACAAGCTGGGTATCCGCGCCATGGCCGCCGGGCACTGAACGTTTCACAGGCGGGGCGTGGTCGCCCCGCCGCTTTCCCGACTTTATGCCGTTCTCCCATTTCTCCGATGAGCTGAAGCAGCGCCGCGAGCAGGGCCTGCTGCGCCGCCGCCGCGTGGTCGAGTCCCCCCAGGGGGTCTACGTGGACGCCGACGGCCGGCCCTACCTGTCCTTCTGCAGCAACGACTACCTGGGGCTGGCCAACCATCCCGCCTTGGCCGAAGCCGTCTGCCGGGGCGCCGAGCGCTACGGCGTGGGCGCGGGGGCGTCCCATCTGGTGAGCGGCCATTTCTCCCCCCACCACCAGCTGGAACAGGAACTGGCGGCCTTCGTCGGCCTGCCTAAAGCACTGTTGTTCTCCGGCGGCTACATGGCCAACGTGGGCGTGGTCACCGCCCTGGTGGGGCGCAACGACACGGTGTTCGCCGACAAGCTCAACCACGCCTCCCTCAACGACGCCATGGTGCTGTCCCGGGCCCGCGTGCGGCGCTATCCGCACCTGGACATGGCCGCCTTGGAGAAGATGCTGGCGGAAACGCCCTCCGGCCGGAAGCTGGTGGCGAGCGACGCGGTGTTCAGCATGGACGGGGACGTGGCGCCGGTGGGCGAACTGCTGGCCCTGTGCGAGCAATACGACGCCTGGCTGCTGCTGGACGACGCCCACGGCTTCGGCGTCCTGGGGGAGGGCGGCCGGGGCTGTCTGTCCCATTTCGGCGTGAAGTCCCCCCGCATCGTCTACATGGCCACCCTGGGTAAGGGGGCCGGCGTGTTCGGCGCCTTCGTCGCCGGGGTGCCGGAGCTGATCGACGGCCTGGTGCAGAATGCCCGCAGCTACATCTACACCACCGCCATGCCGCCGCTTTTGGCCTGCGCCGTGTCGGTCAGCGTAAAGCTGATCGGCGGCGAGGACTGGCGGCGGGAGCGGCTGACGGAGCTAGTCGCCCGCCTGCGGGCCTGGCAACCCAAACGCTGGAGCCTGATGGAAAGCGCAACGCCGATCCAGCCCCTGCTGATCGGCGGCAACGACGAAACCCTGGCCCTGAGCGAGGGGCTGCTGGAGCGGGGCATCCTGGTTCCCGCCATCCGTCCCCCCACCGTTCCCAAGGGCCAGGCCCGGCTGCGTATCTCCCTGTCGGCGGCCCATACGCTGGAAGACGTGGATCGCCTGGTGGCCGCCCTGAAGGAACTGGAATGAGCGGCGCAGACCTGGTCCTGCTCCACGGCTGGGGCATGCACGGCGGCATCTGGGCCGGGGTGCAGGAGCGGCTGGCCGAGCACTTCAATGTCCACGCCGTGGACCTGCCTGGCTACGGCGACAGCGCGTCGGTGACCCCCTACGGCCTGGAACGGCTCGCCCGCTCCCTGGCGCAGCATTTTCCCGGCCCGGTCCGCGTCTGCGGCTGGTCCCTGGGGGGCATGGTGGCCCAGCGCTGGGCGCTGGATTTTCCGCAACAAGTGAAGAGCCTGGTGCTGGTGGCTTCCACCCCCCGCTTCGTTAGCGGCGGCGATTGGGGGCATGGGGTCGAACAGCCGGTGCTGGAGGCTTTCGCCGCAGGGCTGGAAGGGGATTACGAGGGCACCCTGAAGCGTTTCCTCTCCCTCCAGGCCAAGGGGGACGAAGAAGTGCGGGAAGTGACCCGGGCCCTGCGCGCTTCCCTGTTCGAGCGTGGCCGGCCGGAAGTGGAGGCGCTGCGGGGCGGCCTCGCCATCCTGCGGGACGCCGACCTGCGGGCCGAAGCCGGCCGCATCGCCTGCCCGACGCTGCTGGTCCACGGCGACCGGGACACCCTGACTCCCCTGCCGGCCGCCCGCTGGCTGGAACAGGCCCTGCCCGACGCACGGCTGGCCCTGGTTCACGGCGCCGCCCATGCCCCGTTCATTTCCCACCGGGACGAATTCGTCCGCACGGTGGCGGAGTTTCTCCGTGGCTGACGCCCTTTCCATCGACAAGGCCCAGGTGCGCCGCGCCTTCAGCCGCGCCGCCGCCGGTTACGACCATTCCGCGGTGCTGCAGCACGAGGTGTGTCGTCGGCTGGGGGAGAAGCTGGACGCCATGCGCCTGGACCCGGCCCGCATCCTGGATGCCGGGGCCGGCACCGGCTACGGCGGGCGCCTGCTGCTGGAGCGCTATCCCAGGGCCCGACTGGTGGAACTGGATATCGCCGAGGGCATGCTCCACACCGCCCGCAACGCCCAACCCGGCTGGAAGCGCTGGCTGCCGGTGGCGCGGCGGGACGCCTACCTCTGCGCCGACCTGGAAAACCTGCCCCTGGCGGCGGGCAGCGTGGACATGGTGTGGTCCAGCCTCGCCATGCAGTGGTGCAACGACCCGGACCGGCTGTTCTCCGGCCTGCACCGGGTGCTGTCCCCGGACGGCCTGCTGATCTTCACCACCTTCGGCCCCGACACCCTGAAGGAACTGCGCCGGGCTTTCGGCGAACTGGACGGTTTCACCCACGTCAGCCGCTTCGCCGACATGCACGACATCGGCGACGCCCTGATGCGTAACGGCTTCGCCGCCCCGGTGATGGAAATGGAGTTGTTCACCCTCACCTACGACGACCTCCGCGCCGTGATGGCCGACCTGAAGGCCATCGGCGCCCACAATGCCACCGAAGGCCGCCGCCGGGGCCTCACCGGCAAGGCCGAGTGGCGCCGGCTGGAGCAGGCCTACGAGCGCTTCCGCCGGGAGGGGAAGCTGCCCGCCACCTACGAAGTGATCTACGGCCACGCCTGGAAAGGGGAGGCGCCCGCCAAGCTGCCGGACGGCAGCCAGGTGGTGCGCTTCCGGCAGCGGCCGTGAGCCGGGGCTTCTTCGTCATCGGCACCGACACCGGCGTTGGCAAGACCCTGGTGGCCGCGGCGCTGGTTCACGGCTTTGCCGCACTAGGCTTCAAGGCCGTGGGCATGAAGCCCGTGGCGGCCGGGGCGGAGGAGTCCGGCGGGGTGTTGCGCTGGGAGGACGTGGAGGTCCTGAAAGGGGCTTCCAACCTGGATGCGCCCCTGGACCTCATCAACCCCTACCGCTTCGTTCCCCCGGTTTCGCCCCATCTGGCGGCGCGGCAGGCGGGGACGGCCATCGACCTCGCCCCCATCCGCGATGCCTATCTGGCCCTGGCAGGCCGGGCGGACCGGGTGGTGGTGGAGGGGGTGGGGGGGGTCCTGGCGCCCCTCAACGAACGGGAGACCGCCGCCGACCTCGCTGTGCTCCTCGGTCTTCCCCTGGTGCTGGTGGTGGGGATGCGCCTGGGCTGCCTCAGCCATGCCCTGCTCACCGCCGAAGCGGTGCGGGCCCGAGGGCTGAAGCTGGCGGGCTGGGTGGCGAACCGGATCGACCCCTCCATGGCCCTGTTCGACGAAAATCTGGCCACCCTGCAAGACCGGCTTGCCGCTCCCTTTCTCGGCGTCGTCCCCCGCCTGGAGCGGCCGGACCCCGCGGAAGCCGCCCGCTATCTCGAACTTTCCTTGTTGACGGATTGAGCGTACAGGCGGGGAAGGCCAATAGTTCCCGGGCCGCCTTCATTCCTTGAGTATGGCGTTTCGCTTTTTGGCCGCGATGTTTCAGGCTGCGGCAGCGCTTACTCTTCATATATCTCGGCACGTAACTTTTTCTATTCTCACGTCTTCCCGAAAACGGTTGCAAAATTGATTTAGGTCAACTAGCATGGTGGCGCTTTTTCGCTCGTCCGCCGCTGTTTTTTCCCGGCTGGGCGGGCTCTGGGGACGGTTCGTGGGGAGGTAAGCTTATGTCGATAGCCGTGGCGCGTGTCGCATTTTGCGGAGCCGAAAAATGAACGGGCCGGACCAGATTCATGCGCCGATCCCCTGTTCCGACTGCGGCATCTACCAGCTTTGCCTGCCGACCAGCATCGGCCAGGCGGACGTGGATTTGCTCGACAAGATCGTCAAGAACCGCCGCATCTTCAAGCGCGGCGATTATCTGTATCGTCTCAATCATCCCTTCCAATCCGTCTACGCCATCCGCAGCGGCTCGGTCAAAACCTATGTCCTGATGGATGATGGCCGCCTGCAGATCACCGGCTTTCACATCGCCGGTGAGTTGCTGGGTCTGAGCGCCGTCAATACCCGGGTCTACAGTTGCGAAGCGCGGGCCCTGGAAACCACGTCGGTGTGCGAAATCCCCTTCGACCGCCTGGAGGAACTGGGCCAGCAGGTGCCTTCCCTGCAATACCAGATGCTGCGCATTATGAGTCGGGAGATCGCCCACAACCAGGAGCTGATGCTGCTTTTGGGGAGGAAGAACGCGGATGAGCGCCTCGCCACTTACCTTATCAGTCTGTCTTCCCGCTTTGCCAAGCGCAGCTATTCCGCCACCGAGTTCAACTTGAGTATGTCCCGGGGCGATATCGGCAACTACCTCGGCATGGCGGAGGAGACCGTGTGCCGCGTCTTAGCGCGGTTCGAGCAGGAGGGGTTGATCGCCATGCAGCGCCGCTTGGTCCGCCTCAAGGACGTCGATCGCCTATCCGCCGTCGCAAGGGGAAACGGCAAGTCCGAATCCCCTGCGGAATTAGTAGGGTAATCGGCCGGAATGTGGCGTCGTTGCTTGAATGAACAGGATGGTTGACCTGCGTCAGGGTTTTTTTGCCTGAATCGGGATAAATTAGTACCGTTGTACCAAAGTGCACGGCCTGTGCCTTTTGACACACCGTTTTTTGACCGGGCGGACTCTAGAGGGTTGAGGGGAGGATGCTTGATAAGGGAAGAACGCGGTAGCCGGTACATGGGGAAAGCTTAGGCTTTAATTTTTCAAGGAGGAAATTATGGCAGCAGTGGGTACTGCAAGTACCGAGCAATACAATTACGATATTGTTCGGAAATTCTCGATTATGGCCCTGTTCTGGGCGGTCATTGGGATGTTGATGGGGGTGTTGATCGCTTCCCAGTTGGCCTGGCCTATCCTGAACCTGGATCCCTGGTTCACCTTCGGTCGTTTGCGCCCGATTCATACCGGTGGCGTGATTTTTGGTTTCGGCGGCTGCGCGTTGTTTGCGACCAGCTATTACATTGTGCAGCGTACCTGCCAAGCCCGCCTCTTCGGCAACGGCCTGGCTAGCTACACCTTCTGGGCGTGGCAGCTGATCATCGTTCTGGCCGCTTCCAGCTATGTGCTGGGCTACAGCCAGGGCAAGGAATACGCCGAGATGGAATGGCCCATCGATCTGCTGATCGACGTGACCTGGGTGGCCTACATCGTGGTGTTCGTGGGTACCGTGATGAAGCGCAAGCAGCCTCACATCTACGTCGCCAACTGGTTCTACATTGTGTTCCTGCTGGCCGTGGCTCTGCTGCACATCGGCAACAGCCTGGCGATTCCCGTCGGTCTGACCACCATGAAGTCCTACCCGCTGTTTGCCGGTACCCAGGATGCAATGCTCCAGTGGTGGTACGGCCACAACGCGGTGGGTTTCTTCCTGACCGCTGCCTTCCTCGGCATGATGTACTACTTCGTGCCCAAGCAGGCCGGTCGTCCGATCTACTCCTACCGTCTGTCCATCGTGCACTTCTGGGCCCTGTCCTTCATGTATATGTGGGCCGGTCCTCACCACCTGCACTGGACCGCGCTGCCTGACTGGGTGTCCTCCATGGGCGCTACCTTCTCCATCATGCTGTTGCTTCCCTCCTGGGGCGGCATGATCAACGGCATCATGACCCTGTCCGGTGCCTGGGATAAGCTGCGTTCCGACCCCATCATGCGCTTCATGATCGTGGCCCTGTCCTTCTATGGTATGTCCACCTTCGAAGGCCCGATGATGTCCCTCAAGGACGTCAACGCCCTGTCCCACTACACCGACTGGACCGTGGGTCACGTGCACTCCGGCGCTCTCGGTTGGGTGGCGATGATTTCCTTCGGCGCTCTGTATCACATGATTCCCCGTCTGTGGGACACCAAGCTGTACAGCACCAAGCTGGTTACCGTCCACTTCTGGCTGGCTACCATCGGCATCCTGCTGTACATCACCGCGATGTGGATCTCCGGCATCATGCAGGGCCTGATGTGGCGTGCGTTCGACGACTTCGGCAACCTCCAGTATTCCTTCGCCGAAACCGTTGCCGCCATGCATCCCTTCTACGCGATGCGCGCCCTGGGTGGTCTGGTGTTCCTGGCCGGCATGCTGGTGATGGTTTACAACTGCTGGAAGACCATCGCCCAAGGCAAGGCTGCTGAAGCTGCCGTGGCTCCTGCCGCCGCCTGACCGGAACCTACTGACGAAATCGTGTGCGGCCGGGGCGCTGCCCCGGCTGCGAAATACAGAATAGAGAGGGAAACATGAAACACGACTCGATCGAAAGAAACGTCGGGCTGATGATCGTCATGATGATGTTGGCCATCAGCATCGGCGGCTTGGTGGAAATCATTCCGCTGTTCTTCATCAATGAAACCGTAGAGAAGGTGGACGGGGTCCGTCCCTACACCCCTCTGGAGCTGCGCGGCCGCGACATTTACGTCCGCGAGGGCTGCTTCCTGTGCCATTCCCAGATGATCCGTCCGTTCCGTGACGAGCAGCTGCGTTATGGCCACTACTCCCTGGCCGCGGAATCCCAGTACGACCATCCGTTCCAGTGGGGTTCCAAGCGCACCGGTCCCGACTTGGCTCGCGTTGGCAAGAAGTACTCCAACGAGTGGCAAGTGGCCCACCTGATGGACCCCCAGGCGATGGTGCCGGAATCCGTCATGCCCAAGTATCCGTTCCTGCAGCAGACCAAGCTGGACTACTCGGACGTGGCTGACCGCATGGCCGCCCTGCGCTTGACCGGCGTTCCCTACTCCGCCAACCAGGCTGAGCTGGACAAGAACACCAAGCAGTTTGGCGCCGATGCGGCGAAGATGCTGCATATGCCCGATGCTTCCAAGAACCTGGTTGACCAGGCTCAAAACGGCTTCGGCGGCATTGCGGGCAACTACGACGGCGATGCGGCTAACGTTACCGAAATGGATGCTCTGGTTGCCTATCTCCAGGTACTTGGCACCATGGTCGACTTCAAGAAGTACGACAACGATCAATTCGTGAAGTACCGCTAATCGAAGGAGATGTCCCGATGGAATGGCTTAACTGGTTCAAAAGCTTCGAGAACACTAAGCCGGTGGCGCTGGTGATTTTCTTCACGTGCTTCTGCTTGGTGCTGTTTTACCTGTACGGCAGCAAGAAGCGCGGCGAGCGCCTGGAATCCTACCGGGACATCCCGCTGATGGATGACAACCAAGACGTTAAGGGAGCCAAACAATGAGTCATGAGACTGAATCGAAATTCCAGAACACCACTGGACACGTCTGGGACGAGGACCTGCAAGAGTTCAACAATCCCCTTCCCGGCTGGTGGCTCTGGACCTTCTATGCAACGATGATCTTCGCCGTGGTCTACTGGGTGTTCTACCCGTCCTGGCCGGTCGGCAAGTCGTTCCTGACGGGCATTAACACCGTCGAGTACGTGAACGACAAGGGCGAGAAGAAATCCAGCACCTGGAATACCCGCGCCCTGCTGCTGCAGGACATGAACGAAGCGTCCAAGGCCCAGGAAAAATGGGTGAGCAAGCTGGCCGCCACGCCCTTCGACAAGATCAACACCGACCCTGAGCTGAAGGCTTTCGTGGTGTCCGCGGGCAAGGTGCTGTTCCAGGATAACTGCGCTGCCTGTCACCAGAGCGGCGGCCAGGGCAAGTTCAACTTCGCGCCCAACCTGACCGACGACGACTGGCTCTACGGCGGCAACTACGACGCCATCCAGCAAACCCTGGTCAACGGTCGTCACGGCATCATGCCGGCCAAGGGCGGCAACGCTGCGCTGACTGACGCCGACGTGACCGCCCTGGCCAACTACGTCCTCAGCCTCTCCGGCGAGCAGGCCAATGCGGCCAGCGCCGAAAAAGGCAAGGAACTGTTCGCTGGTGCCGGCGTCTGCTTCTCCTGCCACGGTGCTGACGGCAAGGGCAACCAAGCCATCGGTTCCGCCAACCTGACCGACAAGATCTGGCTGTGGGCCAATGTGCCCGGCGCCAAGTCTGCCGACGAGAAGGTGGCAGCGGTGAAGGAAGTGATCACCACCGGTCTGAACCGCGGTGTGATGCCTGCCTGGAAGGGCCGTCTGTCCGACGAGCAGATCAAGCTGCTTACGGCGTACGTGCACGAACTGGGCGGCGGCAAGTAACCCGCTTTCGGGTAACTGAAGCACTGGCGCTGCAAGGGCCCCGGGACGCAAGTCCGGGGCCCTTTTTCCTTTTCCGGGGACATTTCCCGCGAATGGGTTCAAAATAACAATTTGTGTTGCCGCCCCTGGTACATTAGAATTTCCTGATGCATCGGGCGGCCTTAGGCCGAACTTAAAATGGCTGGAGTTATGTGATGGAAAACCAAGCATCAAACGAGGGGTCCCTTTACCAAAAGCGCATTCCCATCTATACCCGCTCAGTGAAAGGCAAGTTCCGCAACTTCAAATGGGCGATTCTCGCCGTTGCCTACCTGGTTTATTTCGGCCTGCCCTGGCTGCCCTGGGAGCGGCCTGACGCCCCGGATCAAGCGGTCCTGTTCGACCTGGTTGGCCGCCGCTTCTTCATCTTCGACATGGCCCTCTACCCCCAAGACATCATCGCCTTGTCGATGGCGCTATTCATCGCCGCCGTGACCCTGTTCTTCGTCACCACCCTGGTGGGGCGTGCGTTTTGCGGCTATTTCTGCTTCCAGACTATCTGGACCGATTTCTACATCTGGATTGAACACCTGGTGCAGGGGGAGCGCCCTGCCCGGACCCGGCTCCACAAGCAGCCGTGGAGTTTCGAAAAAGTCAGCAAATACGGGCTTACTCATGCCCTCTGGCTCCTGGCCTCTTTCTGGACCGCGCTGACATTCGTGCTGTATTACGGCTACGCCCCGGAGTTGCTGCATAAATTCTTCACCGGGGAGATGGTGAATGCCGGCTACATCACCGTTATCGCGCTGACCATTTCCACCTACTTGGCCGCCGCCCTGCTGCGGGAGCAGGTGTGCATTTACATGTGTCCCTATGCCCGGTTCCAAGGGGTGATGTACGAACCCGAAACCCTGGTGGTGACCTATGAAACCAAGCGGGGCGAAGGTGCCAAGGGCCGGCATTCCGCCGTCCAGGGTGCGCGCACCCTGGAAGAGCGCCAGGCCCAGGGCTACGGCGACTGCATCGACTGCGAGATGTGCGCCCAGGTGTGCCCGGAAGGGATCGACATTCGCGACGGCCTGCAATACAAGTGCATTTCCTGCGGCCTGTGCATCGACGCCTGCAACACCATCATGGATTCCATGGGCTACCCCCGCGGCTTGGTGCGCTACGATTCGGAGATCAACGCCAAGAGCGACAATCCGGTCCAGCCCAAGCTGGACCTGCTGCGCATCCGGACCATCGGCTACGGCATCTTCATCCTCATCATGACCGGCATCCTGGTCTACAACCTGGCCACCCGCACCTCCTTCGAGGAAAGCGTGCAGCAGGTCCGCCAGCCGCTGTTCGTGGTGCTGACCGACGGGGAGATCCGCAACCGTTATCAGGTGCGCATCACCAACAAGACCGATCACGAGGAAACCTACGTCATTACCACCAAGGGCATTCCCGACGGTTCCCTGGATTTCGGCGGCCTGACCAACGAGATGAAGGTGCGCGCGGGCAAGAGCCTGATGGTGCAGGTCAACGTGAAGCTCACCCCCGAAGAAGCCGCAAAAACCGATACCTTTGAGTTTATAATCACCCCCAAAGACAAACCGGAAGAGGCGGGTATCCGCAAGGTGCGCTTCTCCTCCAAGCACGAGGTGATATGACTCTGGTTGAAACGCTGTTCGGCGGGATACTGCTGATTGTAGGGACGTACCAACTGCTGCGCCTCGCCAAAATAGGAAATTATTGGCGGGGCGTCCTGAGCGGATTGTTTCCAACCGTGGGCTATCTGGTGCTGGCTTCGCGCCAGTGGCCGGGCGGCGACGTGGTGACGGTGCACGTCACGGTGTTCCTCGCCGCGGCGACGGTGATGACCATCATCGGCGGCAACAAGCAGGGTGGGGTGGCCAAGCTGCACTGGGCTCCTGTCATGCTGGTGGCGTTCTTTGCCGGCTTGGCGGTTCTTCTGGCTTCGTTCGTCATGATCTCGGTTCGGGGTCTGCCGCCGGAGTTGGCCAAGCTGTTCCTGCCCAATGCGGCCCATCGGCAGGTCCATACGGCTTTTTCCGGCGTGGTCCAGCACGACGACAATGCCGCCAAGACCATTTCCCAGCACCTGAATGCCCAGGAACGGCAGCGCAAGCTGGGGTGGAACGTGGAGCTTCGGGGCCTGGAGGACGCCGCCCGCAATCGCGGTGCGGAGGTCAGCGTTACCGCCCGGGACGGGGAAATGAAACCGCTGCAAAACGCCCGCGTGAAGCTGGTCCTGCAACCCCTGGCCCACGCCGAGGGAACCCGGGACGTCACCCTAAGCGAAACCGAACCCGGCTCCTACCGGGGGCGCGTGGAGTTCAGCCAGCCCGGGCGCTGGGTTCTGGACTTGCGGATTGAACGCGGCAACGACAAATATCAGGTTGAACACAGCGTAAGCGTACCGAAGGCCTGATGACCGGGAACTGCTTCCACTGCGGCGAGCCGGTGCCCTCGGGCATCGACTATTCCGTCGTTATCCAGGGGGAGAAGCGCGACATGTGCTGCCTGGGCTGCGAGGCCGTAGCCCAGGCCATCGTCGACAACGGCCTGGAAGCCTATTACCAGCATCGCACCGCCCTGCCCCAGAGCGCTCGCGACCTGATCCCGGAAGAACTGCGCAAGCTCGACCTCTATAACCATCCCGAAATCCAGAAAAGCTTCGTCATCACTCCGGCGGAGCATCTCAAGCAGGCGTCCCTGATCCTGGAAGGCATCACCTGCGCCGCCTGCGTCTGGCTGAACGAGCGCCATCTCCAGCAGCTTCCGGGGGTGACCGACGTGATGGTCAACTATTCCACCCATCGCGCCCGGGTCACCTGGGACGAGCGGGAAATCGACCTCGCCCGTATCCTGCGGGAAGTCCAGTTGCTGGGTTACAACGCCTACCCCTTCAACGCCAAGCAGCAGGAAGACGTCCGCAAGAAGGAACGTCAGCGGGATCTGCGGCGCATCGCCGTGGCCGGAATTTCCATGATGCAGGTGATGATGCTGGCGGTGGCCCTCTACGCCGGCGACTACAGCGGCATCGAGGCCAGCACCAAGGAGCTGTTGCGCTATGTCAGCCTGGTCCTCACCCTGCCGGTGATGCTCTACGCCGCCATCCCCTTCTACAAGAGCGCTTGGCGGGCGCTGCAATCCGGCCGCATGAACATGGACGTGCCGGTGACCCTGGCGATCTTCGTCGCCTTCGGCGGCAGCCTGTGGATGACCGCCAAGGGGGCGGGGGTGGTGTACTACGACGCGGTGTGCATGTTCAGCCTGTTCCTCCTCACCACCCGCTTCCTGGAACGCAACGCCCGGGAGAAATCCACCGAGGCGGCGGAAAACCTGCTGCGCATGGTGCCGGCCATGGCCACCCGCTTGCAGGACGGCGGACAGGAGGTGGTGCCGGTGATGGAACTGGAAGCCGGCGACCTTATCCTGGTCAAGCCCGGTGAGAGCATTGCCGCCGACGGCAGCGTGATGGAAGGGGCGAGCAGCGTCGACGAATCCCTCCTCACCGGCGAAAGCCGACCGGTGCCGAAGGAAGCCGGCGTCGCCGTGATCGCTGGCAGCCTCAACCTGGAAGGGCCCCTGCAAGTGCAGGTGACCGGGGTGGGAGAAAACACCGTGATCGCCGGCATCATCCGCATGCTGGACCGGGCCCAGGCGGAAAAGCCCCGCCTCGCCCAGTTGGCGGACCGGGTGGCGGGCCACTTTACCTACGGACTGCTGGCCCTCGCCGCCGTCACCGCCCTGGGATGGTGGCTGGTGGACCCGGCCAAGATCTTCGCCGTGACCCTGTCGGTGCTGGTGGTGACCTGCCCCTGTGCGCTGTCCCTCGCCGCGCCGGCCGCCTTCGCCGCCGCCGGTTCGCGCCTGTTGAAGCAAGGCATCCTGCTCACCCGGGGCCATGCCCTGGAGACCCTGTCCCACGTCAATCATGTGGTGTTCGACAAGACCGGCACCCTCACCTTCGGCAAGCCCTTTCTGCACCAGACCGTGGTCCTGGCCGACCTGCCCGAAAGCCGCTGCCTCGCCATCGCCGCCAGCCTGGAGCAGGCCTCCGAGCATCCCTTGGCCGCCAGCTTCCTGTGCGCGGTGGAGCCGCGCGCCTTGCTACAGGTGGACCAGGCGCAAAACACGCCCGGCAAGGGTGTGGCCGGCATCGTCGGCGGGGTGCGTTATACCCTGGGCAACCGCCAGTTGTCGCCCCATACCCCGGCGGGGGACGTGGCGGGGGTGCCGGATGGGGCGACGGTGGTCTGGCTGTGCGACGAAACGCGCCCCCTGGCGGCTTTCGCCCTGGCAGACGAACTGCGCCCCCGGGCGCGGGAGGCGGTGGAGCAGCTGAAGGCTGCCGGTATGCGCGTCACCATCCTGAGCGGCGATTCCCGGCCGGCGGTGAACTACATCGCGGCCCAGTTGGGAGTGGAATCCCTTTACTGGGAACAGCGGCCGGAAGACAAGCTGGCCGTCCTCAAGCGGTTCCAGCAGGAAGGGGATGTGGTGGCCATGGTGGGAGACGGGGTGAACGACGCCCCGGTGCTGGCCGGCGCCCAGGTATCCATGGCCATGGGGAGCGGCACCGACGTGGCCCGGGCCACCAGCGACATCGTGCTCCTGACCCAGAATCTGGTGGACGTGTCCCGGGCCCTGGAAACCGGCAGGGAGAGCATCAAGATCATGGGCCAGAATTTCGTCTGGGCCATCGGCTACAACGCGCTGGCGGTGCCCATCGCCGTCTTCGGCTACATCCCGCCCTGGCTCGCCGCCATCGGCATGTCCGTCAGTTCCCTGGTGGTGGTGGTCAACGCCCTGAGATTGCGTTAGGCCGCCACAGCAGGTAGAGTGGGGCTCCTGTAATCGCAACAAGCCGCGTAGCCCCATGGATGGAATTCTGATTTACCTCTTGAGCATCACCTTCTTCATCGTCATTTTCGCCGGCCTCGGCTTTTTCTGGGCGGTGCGCAGCGGTCAGTTCGAGGATATGGAGGGGCCGGCCCAGCGCATCCTGATGGACGACGACGACCCCATGATCCCGCGCCGGCGGTTGAAGGACGGGGAAAATTAGAATACACTAGGCCCGTTGTGGTTTTTGACACACTACCTTTATAACCGGGAGGATTAAGAATGTTCACCAGAGACGGTTTGCCTATGCTGTTCGTGTTGGGCCTGATTGCGATTTCTTGGCTTAGCTTTCTGTCGGTGATCTTTTCCTGATCGGCTGGCTGGATGAATAAAAAAGGCGCCTTTCGGCGCCTTTTTTATTTGTCCGCAAAGGCGGCTTAGGCGCCGCCCTCCGCGCCGATCACGGACTTCATCTGGAGCAGCGCTTTCTGCTCGATCTGGCGGATGCGCTCGGCGGAGACGCCGAATTCGGCGGCCAGTTCATGCAGGGTGGCGCTGCCGTTCTCATTCAGCCAGCGGGCCTCGATGATGCGGCGGCTGCGGGGGTCCAGGTTGGTCAGGGCCTTCCCCAGGCCTTTTTCGCGCAGTGTGCCGAGCTGTGCGTTTTCCAACAGCGCCAGGGGTTCGTCGTGGGGGTCGGCCAGATAGTCGATGGGGCCGTAGCCCTCTTCCCCGTCCGCGCTATACCCTTCCAAGGCGACATCCTGGCCGCCCAGGCGCATCTCCATCTCCACCACGTCGGATTCCTTGACGTTGAGGTGCTGGGCCATGGCCGTCACCTCGCCGGGGCTCAGGGTTTCCGACCCCGGCTTGAGGCTGCGCAGGTTGAAGAACAGCTTGCGCTGGGCCTTGGTGGTGGCCACTTTGACCATGCGCCAGTTGCGCAGGATGAAATCGTGGATTTCGGCGCGAATCCAGTGGACCGCGAATGACACCAGCCGCACGCCCCGCTCCGGGTCGAAGCGGCGCACCGCCTTCATCAGGCCGATATTGCCTTCCTGGATCAGGTCGGCGTGGGGCAGGCCGTAGCCCAGATAACCCCGGGCGATGTTGACCACCAGGCGCAGATGGGACAGAACCAGGGTGCGGGCCGCCTCCAGGTCGTCGTGCTGGCGGAAGCGGGTGGCGAGTTCATGCTCCTCCTCGGCGCTGAGCAGCGGAAAGCGCTGTACCGTCCGGATGTAGCTCTCCAGGCTGGCCGCCGAGGCGGGCGAGGGAAAAGCCAATGCAGTTGTCGTCATCGTTCAACCTCCTTGGAGCCATTTTAGCACTCGCAAAATGAGAGTGCCAATGCCCTGATAAAGTTCACATTCCCTGATGGGGGAGAGGTTTTCAGCCGAGGCGGCCGGGATGGCGCAGGTGGCGGCCCACGGCGATATAGGCGCCGATCCAGCCCAGCAGGGCGGCGCCTCCCAGGAGGGCCAGGGTGTCGGCGGGGCCCGGCAGGTGGAGTCGGACCTCGGTGCCGTACTGGCTGGCCAGATCGGCCACGGCGGAGTTCAGCAGCAGCAGGCTGGCGGCCACCACCAGCCACGCCACCAAGCCCCCCAGCAGGCCCTGGAGGGCGCCGGCGTAGAGGAAGGGACGGCGGATGAAGGCGTCGGTGGCGCCGATCAGGGTGCTGACTTCGATTTCGTCGCGCAGGGTGAGGATTTGCAGGCGGATGGTGTTGCCGACGATGGCCAGCAGGGCCACCGCCAGCAGGGCGGCCAGGATCAGGACACCGTGGCGGCCCACCTGGAGCAGGGCGTAGAAGCGCTTGGCCCAGGCGGAATCCAGTTGGGCGGCGTCCACCTTGGGCAGTTGCTGGAGCTCGGCGCGCAGGGCTTCCAGTTCGTCTGGGTCGTCGCTGCGGGGATGGACGATGAAGGCGTCGGGGAGGGGGTTGCGCTCCAGGGTGGCGGCCAGGTCCTCGATGCCGGCGCTTTTCACCAGTTCCTTGAGGGCGGCGTCCTTGGGGACGAATTCGGCTTTCTCCACCCCCTTCGTCTGGCGCAGGCGCTGGGCGAGCTCCGTCGCATCCGCCTGGCGGGCGCTGCCCTGGAGGAACAGGGTGATCTGGGATTCACTCTCCACGCCGGCAAACTGGCGCAGGTTGTCGATTACCGCGTAGAGGCCGGCGGGCAGGCTCAGGGTGACGCCGATCACCAGGGCGGTCAGCAGGTTGGTCGGGCGGAACAGGCGGCTCAGGGCCTGGAGGAGGGTGTGCCAGTGGATGGAAACCAGGTTCATGGCCGCATTTCCCCCTGCTGCAGGGTCATCACCCTTGCCGGCAGGCTGTTGATGAGGTGTTCGTCGTGGGTGGCGATGACCACCGTCACGCCCACCTGGTGGAAGGCGCGGAACATCTCGATGATGCCGTTGGCGTAGTCCGGGTCCAGGTTGCCGGTGGGCTCGTCGGCCAGCAGGATGGCGGGGCGGTTGACGATGGCGCGGGCGATGCACACCCGCTGCTGTTCGCCGCCGGAAAGGGTGATGGGGCGCGCCTTTTCCCGCTCCAGCAGGCCCACTTTGTCCAGGGCGGCGCGCACCCGCTTGGCCGCTTCGGCATGGGGAAAGCCGCTGATCTGGAGGGGCAGGGCCACGTTGTCGAACACGGTGCGGTCGTAGAGCAGCTTGTGGTCCTGGAAAATCAGGCCCAGGTTGCGGCGCAGGTAGGGGATGGCGGAACGGCGCAGCTTGCTCACGTTCTGGCCGTTCACCACCACGCTGCCGCTGGTGGGGCGCTCGATGGCGGCGATGAGGTTGAGCAGGGTGGATTTGCCGGCGCCGGTGTGTCCGGTGATGACGGCCATCTCGCCCTTGGCGATTTCGAAGCTCAGGTCGCGCAGGGCCTGGTGGCCGCCGCGGTAGCTTTTGCTCACCCCGTCGAAGCTGATCATTCGAACAGGGCGTCCACGAACTCGGCGGCGACGAAAGGATGCAGGTCCTCCTGCTTTTCCCCGACGCCGATGAAGCGCACCGGCACCGGCCGGGTTTTGGCGATGGCGGCGATCATGCCGCCCTTGGCGGTGCCGTCCAGCTTGGTCAGCACCAGGCCGGTGACGCCCAGGGCGTCGTCGAAGGCCTTCACCTGGGCCAGGCCGTTCTGGCCGGTGTTGGAGTCCAGCACCAGCAGCACTTCGTGGGGGGCGCCGGGGTCGGCTTTGGCGATGACGCGGTGGATCTTCTTCAGCTCCTCCATCAGGTGGAGCTGGGTGGGGAGCCGCCCGGCGGTGTCCGCCAGCACGATGTCGATGCCCTTGGCGCGGGCGGAGTGGATGGCGTCGAAAATCACCGCCGCGGCGTCGTTGCCTTCCTGCATGATGACCGGCACGTTGTTGCGCTCGCCCCAGGCGGCCAGCTGCTCCCGGGCGGCGGCGCGGAAGGTGTCGCCGGCGGCCAGCAGCACCGATTTGCCCTCGTCCTGGAAGCGGCGGGCGAGCTTGCCGATGGTGGTGGTCTTGCCGGCCCCGTTCACCCCGGCCAGCATGATGACGTAGGGTTTCCGGGGGGCAACGTCCAGGGGCTTCTCCAGGGGGGCGAGGAGGTCCAGCAGGGACTGGCGCAGGGCGCCCTTGAGCTGGGCGGCGTCCTCCAGATGCTCCTTCTTCACCCGCTGGCGCAGGTCGGCCAGAAGATATTCGGTGGCCTCCACGCCCACGTCGGAGGTGAGCAGGATGGTTTCCAGTTCCTCGTACAGCTCGTCGTCGATCTTGGCGTGGCTGCCGAACAGTTCGGATACCGGCCGGTTGAGCTGTTCCCGGGTGCGGGACAGGCCCTGCTTGAGGCGGGCGATCCAGCCGCCGGAAGGGGCGTCAGTGGGCTTTTTGTCGGATTTGAGGAAACTCAGCATCGGGATGGAAGTCGGAGGATAGGCGGCTCCGGCCGCCTTTAAGGCTATAATTCTATCCCGATTGCCGGTTGGCGGCTACCCGCGCCGCCGGCCAGAATCCACAAGAGGTCAGCATGCCCAGCCCCCGTATTTCCTGCCTTTTCGGCGTTCTTCTTGCCGCGTTTTCCGCCATGGCCGGCGCCGCCACTTTCGACCGCACCCTGCCCAACGGCCTCAAGGTCATCGTCAAGGAAGACCGCCGCGCCCCGGTGGTGGCGTCCCAGGTATGGTACAAGGCCGGCAGCATCGACGAGCACAACGGCACCACCGGCGTCGCCCACGTGCTGGAGCACATGATGTTCAAGGGCACCAAGCACCTGGGCCCCGGGGAATTCTCCAAGACCGTCTCCGCCGCCGGGGGACGGGAGAACGCCTTCACCTCCCACGATTACACCACCTATTTCGAGCAGTTCGAGAAGTCCAAGCTGCCCCTCGCCTTCCGCCTGGAGGCCGACCGGATGCACAACCTGGCCCTGTCCGACGCCGAGTTCGCCAAGGAGATCAAGGTGGTGATGGAAGAGCGCCGCTGGCGCACCGAGGACAAGCCCCAGTCCCTGGTCTACGAGCAGACGATGGCGGCGGCCTTCCAGTCCCACCCCTACCGCCGCCCGGTGGTGGGCTGGATGGACGACCTGGAGCACATGAGCGGCAACGACGCCCGGGCCTGGTACCAGCGCTGGTACGCCCCCAACAATGCGGTGCTGGTGGTGGTGGGCGACGTGAAGGCGGATGAGGTGTTCAAGCTGGCGCAGAAACACTTCGGCCCCCTCAAGCCCCATCCCCTGCCGGCCCGCAAGCCCCAGGACGAGCCCCGGCAGCTGGGCATCAAGCGGGTCGCGGTCAAGGCCCCGGCCAAGCTCCCCTACCTGCTGATGGCCTACCACGCCCCCGCCCTGCGCAGCGTGGACCAGGACAGCGACCCCTACGCCTTGGAAATGCTGGCCGGCATCCTGGACGGCAGCCCGGCGGCCCGCCTCAACAAGGCCCTGGTGCGGGAGCAGCAGGTGGCGAGCGAAGTGGGGGCCGGCTACGACGCCGTGGCCCGGGGGCCGTCCACCTTCCTGATCGAGGGCACCCCCAGCGAAGGCAAGACCGTGGCCGACCTGGAGGCCGCCGTCCGCGCCGAGGTGGAGCGCATCCAGCGGGACGGCGTGACCGAAGAGGAGCTGGCCCGGGTGCGCTCCCAAGTGACGGCGGCCAAGGTGTACCAGCAGGATTCCATGTTCTACCAGGGGATGCTGATCGGCCAGATGGAGCTGTCCGGCCTGTCCTACAAGGACATCGACGCCCGCCTCGCCAAGCTCCGGCAGGTCACCGCCGCCCAGGTGCAGGACGCGGCCCGCCGCTACCTGGTGGACGACAGCCTCACCGTGGGCACCCTGGACCCCCAGCCCCTGGATCAGAAGAAACCCGTTGCGCCGCCGAAAGGGCTCCGCCATGACATGTAACAAACTCCAAAGAAATTCCCTCCCCCTCGACGGGGGAGGGCTAGGGTGGGGGTGCGCCGCTGCCCGGATATTCACAGCAGTTTGCCGTACTGCAACCGCTTGGCCCCCTCACCCTAACCCTCTCCCGCAAGGGGAGAGGGGACTGTCCGTGCGGGCGGCTAACCGCGTGATGCTCGCTATCGCCGGCCTGCTGCTCTCCGCCGCCGCCCACGCCGCCCTCCCGATCCAGCACTGGACCACCGCCAACGGCGTCCGGGTCTATTTCGTGGAAAGCCATGAGCTGCCCATGCTCGACGTCAGCGTCGAATTCGCCGCCGGCAGCGCCTTCGACACGCCGGAAAAAAGCGGCCTCGCCGGCCTCACCCGCCACATGCTGGCCCTGGGGGCCGGCGGCCTGTCGGAGGACGACATCGCCAGGGGGCTGGCGGACGTGGGCGCCAACCTGGGGGGCGGCTTCGACCGGGACCGGGGCGGTTATTCGCTGCGCACCCTGAGCAGCGCCAAGGAGCGGGGCCAGGCCCTTTCCCTCCTGGCGAAAATTGTCCAGCAGCCGGATTTTCCCGCCCCCGTGCTGGAGCGGGAAAAGAACCGCCTGGTGGCCGGCCTCAAGGAAGAGGACACCCGGCCGGAAGGCCTCGTCGCCAAGAACTTTTTCCGGCTGCTCTACGGCAGCCACCCCTACGCCCTGCACCCCGGGGGCCGGGTGGAGACCGTGCAGTCCCTCGGCCGGGAAGACCTGACGGCGTTCTACCGCGCCCACTACACCGGCGCCAACGCGGTGGTGAGCCTGATCGGCGACATCAGCCGGGCGGAGGCGGAAGCCATCGCCAGGGAACTGGCCGGCGCCCTGCCCGCCGGAAGCGGCCGGAGCCAGGTGCCCCCGGTAACCCCTTCGGCCCAGGCGGAAACCCGGGTCCTCCCCCACCCCGCCAAGCAGAGCCACATCCTGATGGGCGCCGTCGGCGTGCGCCGGGGCGACCCGGACTACTTTCCCCTGTTCGTCGGCAACCACGTGCTGGGCGGGGGCGGCTTCACCTCCCGCTTGATGCAGGAGGTGCGGGAAAAGCGCGGCCTGGCCTACAGCGTCTACAGCTACTTCGAGCCCCTGCGGCGGGAAGGCCCCTACACCCTCGGCCTCCAGACCAAGCGGGAGCAGACCGGGGAAGGCCGGGAGCTGGCCCGGCGCACCCTGGCCGAATTCGTCGCCGCCGGCCCCACCGCGGAGGAACTGCACAAGGCCAAGCAGAACATCGTCCTCGGCTTCCCCCTGCGCATCGACAGCAACGCCAAGATCATCGGCTACCTGTCCATGATCGGCTTCTATGAATTGCCGCTGACCTACCTGGAGGACTTCGTGAAAGAAGTGGCAAAGGTGGACGTGAAGGCGGTGAAGGACGCCTACGGCCGGCGCATCCACCCGGACAAGCTGGTGACGGTGGTGGTGGGCGGCGAAGGGAATAAACAAAATTAATCCAGTCGGGTATTATCTTATATAAGACTTACCATATTAGCGGGTTATAATATTGTCCGTTTCGAACCGGGTCAGGATCATCGGCGGCACCCACCGCCGCCGCCTCATCGCCTTTCCGGAGGCGGAAGGCCTGCGCCCCACCCCCGACCGGGTGCGGGAAACCCTGTTCAACTGGCTGGGCCAGACCCTGGAAGGGAAGGACTGCCTGGACCTGTTCGCCGGCGCCGGCGCCCTCGGTTTCGAGGCCGCCTCCCGGGAGGCCCGGTCGGTGGTGATGGTGGAGCGGGACGACCGGGTGTTCAAGGCCCTGGCCGCCAGCGCCGCGGCGCTGAAAATGGGAAATGTGGAACTGGTGCGGGGGGATGCGTTAGAATACGCCGCCCGCAACCGGCGAAAATTTAACGTAATTTTCCTCGATCCGCCCTATCAATCGGACCTTCTGGCAAAGGCCCTGGCGGGAGCGAAGGGATGCCTGGCCGAGGACGGACAGGTATACGCCGAAAGCGGCACGCCCCTGGAACCGGGGCCGGAATGGACCACATGGCGCCAAGGCAAGGCCGGCGGCGTATTTTTTTATCTGCTGCGCCCGGGCGACGGGCGGGAAGCTAAGGACAAAGGGACGGGCGAATGATCAAGGCGGTTTACCCCGGCACCTTCGACCCCCTCACCCGCGGCCACGAAGACCTGGTGCGGCGCGGGGCGCAACTTTTCGACCAAGTCATTGTCGGAGTTGCAGAAAGGCGGGAGAAAAGCCCCCAGTTTTCCCTCGCCGAACGCATCGCCATGGCGCAGGAAGTGCTGAGCGAGTACGCCAACGTCAAGGTGATGGGGTTCTCGGGATTGTTGATGCATTTCGTCGAAGAGCAAGGAGCGAACGTCGTGCTGCGGGGCCTGCGGGCCGTGTCCGACTTCGAGTACGAGTTCCAGCTGGCGGGCATGAACCGGGTGATCTACCCCCAGGTGGAAACCCTGTTCCTGACGCCGGGCGAGGAATTCATGTTCATCTCGTCCAGCATGGTGAGGGAGATCGCCTCCCTCGGCGGCGACGTCAGCCGGTTCGTGCACCCGCTGATCCAGGCCCGGCTGAACGAAAAGTTTTGTTGATTTTTATAAATTAATTAGCGGAAGGAAGAGAATCATGGCTTTGATGATTACCGACGAATGCATCAACTGCGACGTGTGCGAACCCGAGTGCCCCAACGGCGCCATCACCCAGGGCGATGAAATCTACATCATCGACCCCGCCAAGTGCACCGAGTGCGTGGGCCACTACGACACCCCCCAGTGCGTGGAAGTGTGCCCGGTGGACTGCATCATCAAGGATCCGGCCCACGCCGAGTCCAAGGAGCAGCTGCAGGCCAAGTACGAGAAGCTGACCGGCTAAGCGCTGCGCAGTTGAAAGACGAAAGGCCCGGCGGGGAAACCTGCCGGGCCTTTTTCTGTTGAGGGGTGCCACCTAAGAGGATTAAGTGACACAGGCATATGCTGTTTATCGGCGTTTGATAGTGGCGCGCGCGAGTAATGCAAAACCATATGCCGCGAAGCAATACCCTAATGCCGTTAATAACAAGGCTGGAAGCCACGCCTGCCTGGGAACGATGCCGGTAAGCGTAATGACTTTTGAACCCTCTCCAAGAAATACGGCTATACAGGCGATGAGGAGGTGGGATGCTCCTTCCACTCGCTCACGGTAAAGGATAATCACAAAATAGAAAATCGCGAGAAATGCGCCAAAGCGAACCAGGGTGTCGCCTGATAGCAATAAGAGTCTGATAGTGGTTTCCATATGTTTGCCTGTCTAATCTATTGATTTACGCAGCATTCGCCGCCCGCCCCTGCCCGAGTTCCAGCGCATTCTCCAAACTCCGCTGAATGATCTCCATCTCCCGCTGCTGCTTCTGCACCGCCACTTCCATCTGCTTCAGCTCGTTCACCCGGTCCTCCAGGGTGCTGGTGGCCTTGTGGATGCGCTTGATGCTTTCCATGCGGCGGCGCAGTTGGAGCTGGTGTTCCCGCACCTGGGTTTCCATGGGGGCGATGAGGGCGCCGAGCCATTTTTCCACGTCCCGGTTGGCGGCCTCGAACACGCGCACCACCTGGTCGGCGACGGTTTCGAAGAACTTGTTGATGAGGGTGGACTTGTCGGTGTTCATCAGGTTGAAGGTGGAGCTGAAGTGCTCGTGGTAGATCTTTTCCATCTTGCCCACCCGCTTCTGGTATTCCAGGGTGGAGAGGGGGGCGGGGGGGGCGAGGCTGATGCCGTGCTCTTCGTTGAACTTCTGGTAGAGGGTGTCCATCATGGCCTTGATTTCGTCCACCCGCTCGGCGGAGAGGGCGACGCGGCGGTTGACCACCTTGAAGAAGGCGTCCATGGATTCCCGCATGTTCTTGGTGAACAGGCTGGCCTGCATGGCGGCGCGGGTCTGCTGGGCCTCCCGCTTGACGGCATCCAGGCCCAGGAGGGTGAACAGGCCCTGGCTCTGCTGGGTGAAGACGTTGCGCAGGGCCTGGAAGCGCTGCAGGCCCTTGTCGAAGTCCTCCTTCTCCCGGTCCACCTTTTCCATCATGTGCAGGATCACTTCCTGGTTCTTGTCCCGCAGGCCGTTGAGTTCGTCGGCCTGTTCGCGGATGGCACCGAGGCGGCTTTGAAGAATGGTGTGGGTGGCGGCGAGGATGTCCTCGGCCTCGCTGCGGGTGTTGTCCCGCACGATTTCCTGCTTGGAGGGGATGAGTTCCTCCGACAGGGCGCGCTCCAGTTCCGGCAGGCGGCTTTTCTCCAGGAGGGCGTCGTCGTGGTTGATCTTGGCCACCAGCGCCTTCTGGGCGGAGACCGGATAGACCTGGGAGCTTTGCAGTTCCAGCAGGGTGGCGCATTTCTCCGCCTGCTGGGCGATGTCGGCGTCGATTTCCGCCGCTTGCTTGAGGTCGTCCCACAGGCCGTCGATCTTGTTCAGCACCACCAGCCGGCCCTTCTGCCGCCCCTGGGGATTGCCGATGTAGTCGCGCCAGATTTCGATGTCGCTCTTGGTGACGCCGGTGTCGGCGGCCAGGATGAACAGGATGGCGTGGGCGTTGGGCAGCAGGTTGAGGGTCAGCTCCGGCTCGGTGCCGATGGCGTTGAGGCCGGGGGTGTCCAGGATCACCAGGCCCTTTTGCAGCAGGGGGTGGGGGAAGTTGATCACCGCATGGCGCCAGGCGGGGATTTCCACCTGGCCTTCGGCGTCCACCGTGAGCAGGTTGAATTCGTCTTCCGGGTTGTACAGGCCGTAGCGGGCGGCTTCCTCCGCCGCCACCCGCTTGGTCAGGCTCACCTGCTTGAAGGCCACGGCCATGGCTTCCCGGGAGTCGATGTCCAGGGGCAGCACCTTCCACTCGTCGGCGTGGCGCTTGTAGTCGGACGTGGTGGTGTGGGTGGCGCGGGTTTCGATGGGCAGGAGCTGGATGCAGGGGGGCTGGTCGGCGTCGTACAACAGCTCGGTGGGGCACATGGTGGTGCGGCCGGCGCTGGAGGGCAGCAGGCGCTGCTTGTAGTCGGCGAAGAAGACGGCGTTGATGAGCTCCGACTTGCCCCGGGAGAACTCGGCGACGAAGGCCACGTAGAGCTTGTCGTCCCGCAGGCGTTCCAGCATGTGCTGGATGCGCAGGTCGATCTGGGCGTCGCTGAGCTGCTGCTCGGCGAGCCAGTTGCGCAGGTCGGTCAGCCCCCCGGACAGGTTGGCGCGCCAGGCGCTGTAAGCCTCGAATTGGGCGACCAGATCGGTGTTTTGCATGCTTGCGAGTGCCATCCCCTTGATGCGGAGAAGTTTACCTTGGGGAGGTTAAAAATCAATGAAAATGTCATGAAAGGGGGGTGTTGCCGGCGGCTGTCCCTCACCCCAACCCCTCTGCGAGGTGGGCGGCAAGCCGCCCATCCCTGCCTACCCCGCTTCCCGGGGGGAGAGGGGCTTTTTCTCCCTTCTCCCTCTGGGAGAAGGGCCGGGGATGAGGGACCGCTGTCAGCGCTGGCACTTCGGGCAATAGAAGGTGGAGCGCTGCCCCTGCCGGATGGCCCGGATGGCCGTGCCGCAGACCCTGCACGGCTGGCCTTCCCGCCCGTAGACGAAGTATTGCTGGGGAAAGTAGCCCGGGTTGCCGGAGGGGTCGACGAAGTCCCGCAGGGTGCTGCCCCCGGCGGCGATGGCCTGTTCCAGGGTTTCCCGCACGGTGTGGGCCAGGCGGGCGCAGCGCCTGGGGCCCAGCTTGTGGGCCGGGGTGCGGGGGTCGATGCCGGCGCGGAACAGGGCCTCGTTGGCGTAGATGTTGCCCACGCCCACCACCAGCTTGCCGTCCATCAAAACTTGTTTAATCGCGGCCTGGCGCTTGCGGGTCAGGGCGTGGAGCAGTTTGCCGTCGAAGGTTTCGCCCAAAGGCTCCACCCCCAGACCGGCGAGCAGGGGGTGGGCGAGCACGTCTCCTTCGGCCCACACCACCGCGCCGAAGCGCCGCGGGTCCCGCAGCCGCAGGCAATGGCCGTCCTCCAGCACCAGGTCGAAATGGTCGTGCTTTTCCGCCGGGGCGGCGGCGGGAAGCACCCGCAGGCTGCCGGACATGCCCAGGTGCAGGATCAGCCAGCCGGCCTCGCATTCCAGCAGCAGGTACTTGCCCCGGCGGGCGACGCTTTTCACGGTTTGCCCGGCGAGGGTCGTCCCCAGGTCGTCGGGGATGGGGTGGCGCAGGCGGCCGTTGCGGATCACCGCCCCGGCGATGCGCCGGCCCACCAAGTGGGGCTCCAGGCCCCGGCGGGTGACTTCGACTTCGGGCAGTTCGGGCATGGCTACTTGATTTGAAGCAGGCGTGCTTTAAGTTCGGGCGGGAAGTGATACTGGAGCTTTTCATCCCGGCGCAGCAGGACGAAGTCGGGCTGGTCCTGCAGCACCGCCAGTTCGACGGTTCGCCCGTCGGCCAGATGCAGGCTCAGGGCCTGCAACGGCTTGCTGCCGTCGTAGGGCTGCACCAGCAGGGCATAGGCGTTCTTCCACTGGTCGGCGTAGCGGTTGAGGGCGTCCTGGCCTAACTGGGGAGCGTTCCAGTTGCCTTTGCCGTCCCGGGCGAGTTGCAGCCCCGGCAGGTCGAAGCCCGCGGGCTGCTCGTTGTCCGCCAGGAGCTTCTTGTCGGCCAGGTCGAAGGCCTTGGCGTAGGCGTCCGCCGCCAGTTGGGGGGCGATCAGGTAGACGCTGCCGCCGCTGGCGACGTATTGGCGCTGGGTGAGGGGGTTGAGGGCGCCGAAGTCGAAGCGCTGGCCGCCCAGGGCGAGGCTCAACAAGGGGCGGTCCAGTTCGAAGCGGGCCAAATCGGTGGCGGGGAAGCGCTCGGCGGAGGTGGCGGAGAGCAGGCCCAGCAGGCGCCCGATGCGGGCTTCGTCGGCCCGGGCGGAAAAGGGGGCGGTGACGCGCCAGCGGCCACCGGTCTTTTCCAGAACCAGCGGGGGCTGGCCGGGTTTTTCGATGCGGATTTGCTTCACCGTCTCTGCTTTAAGGGAAGAGAGGGGGTGGGCCGTTTCCTTGGGGGCTGGGTTGAGCCAGACCAGCGTCCCCAGCACCGCCACCACGGCGGACAGGAACAGGTTGAGCCAAAGGCGGGGTTTCATCCGTGGCGCCGGCGCCGCCAGATCACCCCGGCGGCGGCGAGGAAGGCGATGGGCAGGCCGAGCAGGAAGCCCAGGCCGATCACCGCCGCCGCGGTCTTGTTGAGGGCGAAATTCCCATCCACCGCGGCCTTGGGCTGGATGGCGATGAGGCGGTCGTCGCCGGCCAGCCAGTTGACCAGGTTGACCCCCAGGTCCAGGTTGCCGCCGTTGCCCAGATAGGTGTTGGAGAGGAAGGCGCCGTTGCCCACGGCGACGACCCGCTGGGTCTTATCCTCCCCTTCCCGCTCCAGGGCCACGGCCAGGGTGACGGGGCCTGGCATGTCCTGTTTTTCGTCGAAGCGCAGATCGCCGTCCAGCTTGCCGCTTTCCACCCAGCCCCGGGGGGCGGCCTCGATCAGGGGAATGGCGTGCCAGCCCGTGCGCTCTTCGACGCCGATGGGGCGGGCGAGGGGGAAGACGGTGGTCAGGTTGAAATGCTCGGTGATGGGATGGTGGCCGTAAGCAGTGGCGAGGGCCACGGTGGGGGGCAGGCCCATGTCCTGGGCGCCGGGGTCCACCACGCTGCCGGGGGAGAGGGCCAGGCCCAGCTTGTCGGCCAGGGGGCGCAGGCCGTGGAGGGGCTCCGGGTCCACCAGCCACAGCAGGTTGCCGCCCTGGTCGAGATAGCGTTCCAGCTTCGCCACTTCGCCGGGTAGTAAATCTACTTGAGGCGCGGCAATCACCAGCAGGGCGGCGGAGGCGGGGACGTCCTGGGCCAGGGCGAGATTCAGGGGGGCGGTGGCGAAGCCCTTGTCCCGCAGGCGGCGGCCGAAATCCCCCAGGTCGTGGTTGGCTTGGCCGTCCAGCTTGCGTTCGCCGTGGCCGTCCAGGTAGTACACCTGGCGCTGTTCCTTGCGGGCGAGGCCCATCAGCAGGTTGGTGAGGCTCTCCTCGTTGAGCACCGTCAGGTGTTCGCTGCGCTGGCCGTAGCTCACCACCATTTCGCCGTTGAGCTTCACCCCGGCGTCCTTGGCCAGCTTGGGCTGCTCGGTGGGGTCCACGAAGCGCAGGCTCATGTCGGGCTTGGCCCGCAGGTAGGGGGCGAGGGCTTCCCGGATCAGCTTGCGGATGTCTCCCAGGCGGGCGTCCTGGCGGGTGGCATAGGCGGTGACGACCACCGGGCCGTCCAGGGCCTTGAGCACCTTGAGGCTGGCGTCGCTCACCGAGTTGCGGCCGATGGCGGTGGCGTCCCATTGGGCGTGGTAGCGCTGGGACAGCGTCACCAGCAGTCCGGCGAGGGCCAGGAGCAGGAAGGTGAACAGCCAGTTGTGCAGCGCGAGCTGGAGGCGGGCCTTACGGTTCGTTTTCATCCTCAGCCCCCCAGCCGCTGGTTGTCCAGGCGGCGCACGGTGAAGGCCAGGAACAGGGCGGCGAATACCAGGAAATAGGCGATGTCGGCGCTGTCCACCAGGCCCCGGTTGAAACTCTCGAGATGCTTGAGCAGGGACAGGGTATGCAGGGTGCTGTTGGGGTCGGTGACCGCCATGTTGACCACCCACAGGCCGAGGAAGGCGCCCAGGCTGGAGATGCCGGCCAGGGTGGGGGAGGCGGTGAGGCTGGAGAAGAACAGCCCCAGCGCGGCGAAGGCGGCGGCCAGGAGCAGCAGGCCCAGCAGGTTGGCGAGCACCAGGCCGAAATCCAGGGCGCCGCCGGCGTAAAGGGACAGGGCCATCAGGGCCGGCAGGGCGGCCACGGCGGCGAGGAAGGCCAGCAGGCCGAGGAATTTGCCGAGGACGATTTCCGTCAGGCTCAGGGGGGCGGAGAAGAGAAAGGTCAGGGTGCGGTCCCGCCGCTCCCCGGCGATGAGGCGCATGCTGAGCAGGGGCGTGGCCATCAAGAGCACCAGGGCGGCGATGCCGAACAGGGGAACCGCCACCATTTCCGTCACCCCCGGCGGGTTGGCGAGGGCGGTGAGGCGGGGCTGGAGGGACAGGTAGGCGTCCAGTTGGCCGAGGAAGACGTAGGCCAGCAGCGCCTGGAGCACCGCCAGCACGCTCCACGCCAGGGGCGAACCGAACAGGGATTTGAGTTCCTTGGCGGCGAGGGTGAGCATCATGCGGCGGCCTCCTCGTTGAGGACCAGCTTCACGAACACGTCCTCCAGGCCGCCGCTGCCCGCCTGCTCCTTGAGGCTGGCCAGGGTGTCCTGGAACACCAGTTTGCCCTCGTTCATGATCTGCACCCGGTCGCAGGCGCTTTCCACCTCCGGCAGGATATGGGTGGAGAGGATCACGCTGTGCTCGCCCCCCAGTTCCCGGATCAGGGAGCGGATTTCGCGGATTTGCAGCGGGTCGAGGCCCACCGTGGGTTCATCCAGGATCACCACCGCCGGGTTGTGGACGATGGCCTGGGCGATGCCCAGCCGCTGGCGGTAGCCCTTGGACAGGGCGCCGATGAGCTTTTTGCCCACCTTTTTCAGGCCGCAGCGCTCCTTGGCATGGGCCACGGCGGCGGCGATTTCCCCTTTGCCCACCCGGTGCAGCTTCGCTGCCAGGATAAGGAATTCGTCCACCGTCAGGTCCCGGTACAGGGGCGGCGTTTCGGGCAGGTAGCCCAGTTTGGCCTTGGCTTCCCGCGGGTGTTCCCGCAGGTCCACGCCGCAGATGCGCACGCTGCCGCCGCTGGGGGCCAGGTTGCCGGTGAGCATCTGCATGGTGGTGGACTTGCCGGCGCCGTTGGGGCCCAGGAAGCCCAGCACCTCTCCCCGGTGGAGCTCGAAGCTGACGTGGTCGACGGCGGTGTGGGGTCCGTAGCGGCGGACCAGGTTGTGGGCGGTGAGGGTGGGGTTCGACATGGCTACCGGAAATCGGCCGCCGCGACGGCGGACGCTTGTGAGATGCGGTTAATATAACCTAATATGACGCTATATTGTAGCCGCGCCGCGGCTCCCAACCTTTTGATCTCACCCTTTGGATATCGTGCCTAAATCGTCCCTCGCCCGGGCGGGTCGTCTGTCCGCTCTCGCTCTCCTGCTGCTCCTGTCCGCCTGCGCCCCCATGCAGGCCAAGCCGACCCCCGAACCCCAGGCCGCTCCGGCGGAAGTCGCCCCCGACCTGCCGAAGCAGGAACTGACCGCGCAGGTGCTGTACGAACTGCTGCTGGCGGAAGTGGCCGGCCAGCGGGGCGATATTCCCCTGGCCTCCGATGCCTATCTGGATCTGGCTCAGACTACCCGGGACCCGCGCCTGGTGCAGCGGGCGGTGGAGGTATCCCTGTTCGCCCGGCGCTACGACAACGCCTTGCAGGCGGCCCAGCTGTGGCTGGAACTGGAGCCCGAGTCTCCCAAGGCCCTGCAAACCGTGGTGGCTTTGCTGCTCAATGGCGGCCGGTTGGTGGAGGTACGCCCGTTGCTGGAGAAGCTCATCGCCATCGACGGCGGCAATCGGGCCAAGGGTTTTCTGCAACTGAACGGCCTGTTCAGCAAGCAGCCGGACAAGCAGGGGGTGCTGCATCTGGTGGAGGACCTGGCGCGGCCCTATCCCGACCTGCCCGAAGCCCGCTTCGCCGTGGCCCACGCCGCCTGGGGGGCACAGCAGCGGGAGCGGGCCCTGGCGGAAATCCGTACTGCCCAGAGCCTGCGGCCCGACTGGGAGGCGGCGGCCCTGTTCCAGGGCGAAGTGCTGCGCCATGGCGCCCCCGGTGAGGCGAAGGCGTTTTACGGCAATTACCTCAAGACCTATCCCAAGGCGCGGGACGTGCGGCTGGCCTACGCCCGCCTGCTGGTGGGCGAGAAGGATTTCGCCGAGGCCCGGGCCCAGTTCCGCCAGCTTTCCGCCGAATTCCCGGGCAGCCCCGAAGTGTCCCTGGCCATCGGCCTCCTGTCCCTGCAACTGGGGGACCTGGAAAGCGCCGAGGAATATCTGAAGCAAGCCCTGGAGCGGCGCTATGCCGACCCGGACTCGGTCTACCTCTATCTCGGCCAGGTGAGCGAAACCCGCGGCCGTCCGGAAGAGGCCTTGGAGCGCTACGGCAAGGTGGGCCAGGGGGAATCCTACCTGCCGGCCCAGATGCGCATCGCCGGCATTCTGGCGAAGCAGGGCGGCGTGGACGCCGGGCTGGCCCATCTGCGCCAGGTGATCCCCGCCGACCTGGGTCAGCAGACCCAGTTGGCCCTGGCGGAAGCCCAGTTGCTGCGGGACGCCAAGGACCATCGCCGGGCCTTCGAGGTGCTGGGGCGGGCCCTGAAGAAGCAGCCCAACAGCCCGGACCTGCTCTACGACCAGGCCCTGGCGGCGGAGAAGGTCGGCCGCATGGACGTGCTGGAAAAGAACCTGCGCAAGGCCATCGAACTCAAGCCGGATTTCGCCCAGGCCTACAACGCCCTGGGCTATACCTACGCCGACCGCAACGAGCGCCTGGACGAGGCCAAGAAGCTGCTGGACAAGGCCATCGAGCTGTCTCCGGAGGATCCCTTCATTCTCGACAGCCTGGGCTGGCTCCACTACCGCCGCCACGACCTGGTGCAGGCCGAGAACTACCTGCGGCGGGCCATGGCCGCCAAGCCCGACCCGGAAATCGCCGCCCATCTGGGCGAGGTGCTGTGGGCCCGGGGGCATCGGGACGAGGCGCAGAAAGTGTGGCGCGAAGCGCTCCAGAGCCACCCGGACAACGACGCCCTGCGGGACACCCTGAAGAAATTCCAAGTCCAGCCATGAGGCACGGCCTGCGCCGGCTCCTGGGAGCCGGCTTCCTGCTGCTCCTCGCCGGCTGCGCCGCCCTTCCGCCCCAGGAGGAGGCGCCTATCAAGGCCGCCGACGGCGGCTTTCTTCTCACCGGCAAGCTCAGCGTGGTCTACGACGGGCAGGGCTTTTTCGGCAATCTGCGCTGGCGCCACGGCCCCGACTACGACGACATGATGCTGCTCACCCCCCTCGGCCAGGGCGTGGCCCAACTGGTGCGGGACGGCGGCGGGGTGACCCTGACCACTTCCGAGCGCAAGACCTACCGAGCCCCCGATGCGGAAACCCTGACCGAAGAAGTCCTGGGCTGGCGTCTGCCCCTGGCGGGACTGCCCTACTGGGTGCGGGGGCTGCCCGCTCCCGGCAGCTACGAGCGGGAAAACGGCGGTCTGCGCCAGAACGGCTGGCTGATCGAGTGGGAGCGCCGCGCCGAGGGCGTGCCCGCCCTCACCCTGATGCGACGGGACAACCTGGAGGTCAAGCTGGCGGTGGATTCCTGGCAGGGGGCGGCGCCATGAGCGATGTCCTGGTGTGCCCGGCTCCCGCCAAGCTCAACCTGTTCCTCCACGTGGTGGGGCGGCGGCCCGACGGCTACCACCTGCTGCAAAGCGTGTTCCGCTTCCTGGATTACGGCGACGAGCTGCGTTTTTCCCTCCGCGCCGACGGCGCGGTGACGCGCGCCAACCCCCTCCCCGGCGTCGATCCGGAGCAGGACCTGACGGTGCGTGCCGCCCGCCTGCTGCAACGGGAGACCGGCTGCGCCCTGGGAGTGGACATCCACTTGGAGAAGCGCCTGCCCATGGGGGGCGGCCTGGGGGGCGGCAGCTCCGACGCCGCCACCGTGCTGCTGGCCTTGAACCGGCTGTGGGGCCTGAAGCTGCCGCGGGCGGAACTGGAGCGCCTGGGGCTGCAACTGGGGGCCGACGTGCCGGTGTTCGTCTACGGCCGCAGCGCCTTCGCCGAAGGGGTGGGGGAAGTGCTCCAGCCGGTGGACTTGCCCCCGGCCTGGTACGTGGTGCTGGTGCCCCCGGTGCACGTGCCGACGCCGGAAATTTTTGGCGACCGGGAATTGACACGAAATACGATTCCCATCACAATAGCGGCCTTTCTGACGGGCATGGGTCACAATGACCTGGAGCCGGTGGTGTGCCGCAGGTACCCGCAGGTGGCCGAATACCTGGAATGGCTGAAGGGATTCGGCGATGCCAGGATGACCGGTTCGGGAGCATGCGTTTTCGCCGCATTCGCCACGCGGGACGAGGCCGAGGCGGTGATGGCCGCCAAGCCGGATTCAATGCGGGGCTTCATGGCGCAAGGCATCGACCGCCACCCGTTGTACGATTTTGCAGACTAGATTTCTTGGGGCGTCGCCAAGTTGGTAAGGCACCGGATTTTGATTCCGGCATTCGTTGGTTCGAGTCCAGCCGCCCCAGCCATAAAATAAAAGCGTGTACTTCCTTAAGTTACACGCTTTTTTGTTTTTTCTTTGCAGGGGAAAAGGCGTGGCAAACCGCGACTTGATTATCTTTACCGGCAACGCGAATCCCAAGTTGGCCGAGGATGTGGCGAAGCACCTCAATACCCGCCTCGGGCGCGCCACCGTGGGCCGTTTCAGCGACGGCGAAGTGATGGTCGAGGTCCTCGACCACGTGCGCGGCAAGGATGTGTTCGTGCTGCAGTCCACCTGCGCCCCCACCAACGATACCCTGATGGAAGTGATGGTCATCGTGGACGCCCTCAAGCGCGCCTCCGCCGGACGCATCACCGCCGCCATCCCCTATTTCGGCTATGCCCGCCAGGACCGCCGCCCCCGCTCCGCCCGGGTGGCGATCACCGCCAAGGTGGTGGCCGACATGCTGGCCGGCGTGGGCGTCGACCGCCTGCTCACCATGGACCTGCACTCCGACCAGATCCAGGGCTTCTTCGATATTCCGGTGGACAACATCTATGCCGCCCCCATCCTGATGGGCGACATCTGGAAGAACAATTTCGACAACCTGATGGTGGTGTCTCCCGACGTGGGCGGCGTGGTGCGGGCCCGTGCCATCGCCAAGCGCCTGGACTGCGACCTGGGCATTATCGACAAGCGCCGTCCCAAGCCCAACGTGGCCAAGGTGATGCACATCATCGGCGACGTGAAGGGCCGCAACTGCGTGCTGATGGACGACCTGGTGGATACCGCCAACACCCTGTGCGAAGCCGCCAACGCCCTCAAGGAACACGGTGCCGCCAGCGTGCGCGCCTACTGTACCCACCCGGTGCTGTCCGGCCCGGCGGTGGAGCGTATCGAGAATTCCAATCTGGACGAACTGGTAGTCACCGACACCATCCCCCTGCGGGAAGAAGCCCGGCGCAGCAGCCGCATCCGCCAGGTATCCATTGCCGAACTGCTGGCCGAAACGGTGCGCCGAATCAACAACGATGAGTCGGTCAGCTCGCTGTTCATGGAATGATTTCCTCCCAAATCGACCATGAACTTTGTTGCCCCCGCTTGCCGTACTGGTTTGTACTGTCTGCGCGGGGGCGTCGCGTTCATGGCCGATTTGGAATGAAATAGGATTTCGCGGGGCAGGGTTTCCGGCCCCGCTTTTGCAACACGTCGTCTGGTCGCGGGCGGCGTACTTTAGGAGAAAACGATGAAAATCGAAATCAACGCCAACACGCGTGAACTGCAGGGATCGAGTGCGAGCCGCCGCCTGCGTCGCGCCGGCCGGGTTCCCGGCATCGTCTATGGCGGCGGCGAAGACGCCACCCCCATCGATATGGACCACAACGAGCTGTTCCACGCCCTGCGCAACGAAGCCTTCCACGCTTCCGTGCTGACCATGATCCTGGACGGCAAGAAGGTCCAGGTGCTGCTGCGTGACACCCAGATGCACGCCTTCAAGCCCCTGGTGGAGCATGCCGACTTCCAGCGCGTGAACGCCAAGGAAAAGATCCACATGAAAGTGCCGTTCCACTTCGTCAACGCCGATGTCGCTCCCGGCGTGAAGCTGGCCCACAGCACCGTCACCCACATCATGACCGAAGCCGATGTGGCCTGCCTGCCCAAGGACCTGCCCGAGTTCATCGAGGTGGACCTGGGCAACCTCCAGGCCGGCCATTCCGTGCACCTGTCCGACATCAAGCTGCCCAAGGGCGTCGAGTTCGTCGACGTGGTCCACGGCAACGACAAGGGCGTCGCCACCATCCCCGTCCCCCGCGGCGGTATGGGCGAGGCCGGCGAGGCGGCTGCGGAGTAATTCGCGCTTCCTGCAACAACGGCCCGTCGCCTGCGCGACGGGCCTTGTTTTTTGAGCGTCACGGGAATTATGGATAACGGCATCCGCCTCATCGTCGGCCTGGGCAACCCCGGCAAAGAATACGAGGACACCCGCCACAACGCCGGCTTCTGGCTGGTGGAGCGGCTGGCCGGCGAACTGCACGGCGCGTTCCGGGCCGAGGCCAAGTTCCACGGCCTGGCGGCCAAGGTTTCCCTGGAGCGCCAGGACCTGTGGCTGCTCAAGCCCCAGACCTATATGAACGCCAGTGGCCGGGCGGTGGCGGCCCTGGCCGGGTTCTACAAGATCGACCCGGCGGAAATCCTGGTGGTCCACGACGAACTGGACCTGCCTCCGGGGGCGGCCAAGCTCAAGAAGGGCGGCGGCCACGCCGGCCACAACGGCCTGCGGGACATCGCCGCCGCCCTCAAGACGCCGGATTTCTGGCGTTTAAGATTGGGCATCGGCCACCCTGGCGACCGGGCCAAGGTGGTGGATTTCGTTCTCCATCCGCCGCGCAAGGAAGAAGCCGAAGCCATCGGCGAAGCCCTCGACCAGTCGCTGCCGGTGATCCGTCCCCTGGCCCGGGGGGATTTTGCGGCGGCCATGCACCAGCTGCACACGAAAGATAAAGGACCAGCAAAATGAAATGCGGAATCGTCGGCCTGCCCAACGTGGGCAAATCCACCCTGTTCAACGCCATCACCGAGGCGGGCATCGCCGCGGAGAACTATCCCTTCTGCACCATCGAGCCCAACGTGGGCATCGTGGAAGTGCCGGACCCGCGCATCGACGCCCTGTCCGAGATCGTCAAACCCCAGCGGGTGCAGCACGCCATCGTCGAGTTCGTGGACATCGCCGGCCTGGTGGCCGGGGCCTCCAAGGGCGAGGGCCTGGGCAACCAGTTCCTGGCCAACATCCGGGAGACCGACGCCATCGCCCACGTGGTGCGCTGTTTCGAGAACGATAACGTGATCCACGTGGCGGGCAAGGTGGACCCGATTTCCGACATCGAGGTGATCAACACCGAACTCGCCCTGGCCGACCTGTCCAGCGTAGAAAAGGCCATCGCCCGCTTCTCCAAGACCGCCAAGTCCGGCGGCGACAAGGAAGCGGCGCGCCTGGTGGCGGTGCTGGAAAAGGTCAAGGTCCAGCTGGACCAGGCCAAGCCGGTGCGCAGCATGGGGCTGGCCCCCGAAGAGCTGGAGCTGCTCAAGCCCCTGTTCCTGCTGACCGTGAAGCCCACCATGTACGTGGCCAACGTGAGCGAGGACGGCTTCGAGAACAATCCGCTGCTGGACAAGGTGAAGGAATTCGCCGCTGCCGAGGGCTCCCCGGTGGTGGCCATCAGTGCCGCCATGGAAGCGGAAATCGCCGACCTGGACGCCGAAGAGAAGAAGATGTTCCTGGCCGACATGGGCCTGGACGAGCCTGGCCTGAACCGCGTCATCCGCGCCGCCTATAGCCTGTTGGGCTTGCAGACCTACTTCACCGCCGGCGTGAAGGAAGTCCGGGCGTGGACCATCAAGGTCGGTGCCACGGCGCCCCAGGCCGCCGGTGTGATCCACACCGACTTCGAGAAGGGTTTTATCCGGGCCCAAACCATCAGCTTCGAGGACTTCGTTGCTTTCAAGGGCGAGCAAGGCGCCAAGGAAGCCGGCAAGATGCGTTCCGAAGGCAAGGAATACGTGGTGCAGGATGGCGACGTGATGAATTTCCTGTTCAACGTCTGACCCCGCCGGGGCTTGACAAAAAACCGTCAAAAGCCCAGAATCGCAACCCTTCTAAAGCGGTGATATAGCTCAGTTGGTTAGAGCACAGCACTCATAATGCTGGGGTCGGTGGTTCAAGTCCACCTATCACCACCAGATTTCTTCCCGGCGCGGCCGGTGCCGCGCTGGACCTTCCGGTCCCCTATGCGCCTTCTTCGTCTCCTTCCGCTGCTTCTCTCTCTGGCTCTGCCCTTGTCGGCGACGGCCGGACGGATTTTTCCGCAGAATTTGAAGTTCGGCGAGCTGAAGGGGAGCGCCTATCCGGCAGTGCAGATCGGCGACACCGTCTACCATTCCGCCCCGGGCCTGCGCATCTACGACCGCTCCAACCGCATGATTCTCCCCGTGGCCATGCCCCAGAGTGCCGTGGTGCTGTTCCAGCTGGATATCCAGGGCAACCTGTCCCAGTTGTGGCTCCTGACCCCGGAAGAGGAAGCATCCGTCCGGCAGGCCGTGGGTCGCTGACGTGGCCGCAAAAGTATTCATCAAAACCTTCGGCTGCCAGATGAACGAGTACGACTCGGCCAAGATGGCCGACGTGCTCGCCGCGGCGGAGGGCATGGAAGCCACCGACCGCGCCGAAGAGGCCGACGTTATTCTGCTCAACACCTGCTCGGTGCGGGAGAAGGCCCAGGAGAAAGTGTTCAGCGAACTGGGGCGCATCCGGCAGTTGAAGCGGGACAATCCCAACCTCCTGATCGGCGTCGGCGGCTGCGTGGCGAGCCAGGAGGGGGATGCCATCATCGCCCGGGCGCCCTATGTGGACATGGTGTTCGGCCCCCAGACCCTGCACCGCTTGCCGGAACTGGTGCGGGCCCGCCGTTCTTCCGGCCGCGCCCAGGTGGATGTGTCTTTCCCCGAGATGGAAAAATTCGACCACCTGCCCGAAGCCCGTGTGGAAGGCGCCAGCGCCTTCGTCTCCGCCATGGAAGGCTGCAGCAAGTACTGCAGCTACTGCATCGTGCCTTACACACGGGGCTCGGAAGTCTCTCGCCCCTTCGACGACGTGATCGCCGAGGCGGTGCAGTTGGCGGAAAAAGGGGTGAAGGAAATCACCCTCCTGGGCCAGAACGTCAACGCCTACCGGGGCGAGATGCACGACGGCAGCAGCGCCGATTTGGCCCTGCTGCTCCATTACCTGGCCGAGGTGCCGGGCATCGAGCGCCTGCGCTTCACCACCTCCCACCCGATGGAGTTCGGCCAGAGCCTGATCGACGCCTTCGCCGACATCCCCAAGCTGTGCAACCACCTACACCTGCCGGTGCAGTCGGGTTCCGACCGCATCCTGGCGGCCATGCGCCGGGGCTATACCACCCTGGAATACAAAAGCATCATCCGCAAACTGCGCAAAGTGCGGCCGGATATTTCCATCGCCTCCGACTTCATCGTCGGCTTCCCGGGCGAGACCGAAGCCGATTTCGAAGCCACCTTCAAGCTGGCGGAAGACGTGGGCTTCGACGCCAGCTTCAGCTTCATCTTCAGCCCCCGCCCCGGCACCCCGGCGGCGGAACTGCCGGACGACGTTTCCAGCGAAGTGAAGCACCAGCGCCTCGATCGGCTGCAAGCCCAGCTCCAGCGCCAGGCGGACGCCATCAGCGCCGCCATGGTGGGCACGGTGCAGCGGGTGCTGGTGGAAAAGGCGTCGAAGAAGGACGCCCGCGAACTGGCGGGCCGCACCGACAACAACCGCGTGGTGAACTTCGCCGGCAACCCGCGCCTCATCGGCACCCTGGTGGACGTGGCCATCACTGCCGCCATGCCCCACAGTCTGCGGGGCGAGATCGTGGTGCGGGAATCGTGAGCGCCGAACCCTTCGAGATCGATTTCCAGCCGGTGGACAACCTCCGCCTGGCCAATCTGTGCGGCGTGCTGGACGAGAACCTGCGCCAGATCGAAACCGCCCTGGACGTGACCATCACCCGCCGCGGCGAGCGTTTCGGCGTCTACGGCGGCACCGAACAGGGCCGGCTGGCGGTGGCGGCCCTGGAGAAGTTCTACCAGCGGGCCAAGAACGCCCTCACCGTGGACGAAATCCAGCTCGGCCTGATCGAACTCACCCAGGCAGAGCCCCTGGCGGGCGACGGCGGCCCGATTCCGGTGCTGATGACGCGCCGCTCCGACCTCCACGGCCGCACCCCGCGTCAGAACGACTACCTGCGCCAGATCCAGGAACACGACATTTCTTTCGGCATCGGCCCTGCCGGCACCGGCAAAACTTATCTCGCCGTGGCCAGCGCCGTGGACGCCCTGGAGCGGGATTTGGTGAAGCGCCTGGTGCTGGTTCGCCCGGCGGTGGAAGCCGGCGAACGCCTGGGCTTTCTCCCCGGCGACTTGGCCCAGAAGGTGGACCCCTACCTGCGCCCCCTCTACGACGCCCTCTACGACCTGATGGGCTTCGACAAGGTGGGCAAGCTGTTCGAGCGCGGCACCATCGAAATCGCCCCCCTGGCCTACATGCGCGGCCGTACCCTGAACCAGGCTTTCATCATCCTGGACGAGGCCCAGAACACCACCCCGGAACAGATGAAGATGTTCCTCACCCGCATCGGTTTCGGCGCCAAGGCGGTGGTCACCGGCGACGTGACCCAGATCGACCTGTCCCGGGGCCAGAAGAGCGGCTTGGTGGAGGCCCAGGAAGTGCTGAAGGAAGTGCGCGGCATCGGCTTCACCTACTTCCAGTCCGAAGACGTGGTGCGCCATCCTCTGGTGGCCCGGATCATCAATGCCTACGAAAAATTCGACAAAAAAGCCTAAGCTCATCCTGTCGGTGCAGTACGCCTTCAAGCCGGAAGGCGTGCCCACCCGCGCCCAGTTCCGTCTGTGGGCCCAGGGCACGCTGGAGCGGGACGTCGAAGTGGCGATCCGCATCGTCGACGGCGACGAGGGCCAGGAGCTAAACCGGGATTACCGGGGCAAGGACTACGCCACCAACGTGCTCACCTTCGTCTACGACGACCTGCCGCCGGAAGCCGGGCTGATGGGCGACTTGGTGCTGTGCGCGCCGGTGGTGGAGAAAGAGGCACGGGAACAGGGCATCTCCCTGGAAGCCCACTATGCCCACCTCACCGTCCACGGCGTGCTGCACCTGCAGGGCTACGACCACGAGGATGACGCCGAGGCCCAAATCATGGAGAATCTGGAAAGCCGGATTGTCATGAATTTCGGCTATGCTGACCCATACGGTGCCGAGAAGTGATAGGTAACGGATGCCGGTTCTAAGAGCCCGCATCCGTTTCTTATTACCTGGGGGCACCCCGAAACAATATGGACGACCCTGCGAAACCGGGCTGGTTCGAACGCCTCAGCGCCCTGCTGCTGCGCGAACCGGAAGACCGGGAACAGCTGGTGGAGCTGCTGCATTCCGCCTACCAGCGCAACCTGCTGGACGGCGACGCCCTGACCATGATCGAGGGCGTGCTCCACGTGTCCGAAATGCAGGTGCGGGACGTGATGATCCCCCGCGCCCAGATGGATGTCATCGACATCGCCGACTCCCCCGACACCTTCATCCCCTTCGTCATCGAGACCGCCCACTCCCGCTTCCCGGTGATCGAGGAAGGCAAGGACGACGTGATCGGCATCCTCCTTGCCAAGGATTTGCTGCGCTACTACGCCGGCGAAGAGTTCGACGTGCGGGACATGCTGCGCCCGGCGGTGTTCATCCCCGAATCCAAGCGCCTCAACGTGCTGCTGCGGGAATTCCGCAGCAACCGCAATCACATGGCCATCGTGGTGGACGAATACGGCGGCGTGGCCGGCCTGGTGACCATCGAGGACGTGCTGGAGCAGATCGTGGGCGAGATCGAGGACGAATACGACTTCGACGAGGCCGGCGACAACGTCATCCGCGACCACCAGGGCCGCTTCCGGGTCAAAGCCCTGACCGAAATCCCCGATTTCAACGAAGTGATCGGCACCGAATTCTCTGACGAAGACTACGATACCGTCGGCGGCCTTGTGGTGAGCCGCTTCGGCCGCCTGCCCAAACGGGGCGAACAGGTGGTGTTCGACGGGTTGAAATTCACCGTATTGCGCGCCGACAGCCGGCGCTTGCATACCCTGCTGGTGGAGAAGCTGGAAGAAGCGAACTGATCCACCTTTCTTCGTTCTATGAATAGAATACGGCGCGAGAGCGGAGAGTTTTCCCGGTTTTGCGCGGGCCGCTCACAGCGGCCTGTGGCCTGATTCTCTGAAATAGGGCGACGCTGGCTTCCCGCCTGGACGGGCGGCGAAAAAGAAATCGCCGGCGGCGCGAAAAACGGAATCCCCATGGAACACAATGTCACGTTGATAACCACGCTTGCCGCGGGCTTTGGCCTGGCCCTGCTATTCGGCTTTGCCGCCGAGCGGCTCAAAATTCCGGCGCTGGTCGGCTACCTGCTTGCGGGCATCCTCCTCGGGCCAGGGACGCCGGGTTTCGTTGCGGATGTGGGGCTCGCCTCCCAGTTGTCGGAAATCGGCATCATGCTGCTGATGTTCGGCGTTGGGCTGCATTTTTCCGTAAATGATCTGCTCGCGGTAAAGCGCATCGCTTTGCCGGGAGCTGTCGTGCAGATGGGCCTGGCGACGGTCCTGGGCATGGGCATGGCTTGGTGGTGGGGGTGGAGCGTCGGCGCCGCATTGATTTTCGGCCTGTCCTTGTCCTGCGCCAGCACCGTGGTGCTGCTCAAGGCGCTGGAAACCAGGGGTATTCTCGATACCATGAACGGCCGTATCGCCGTGGGCTGGCTGGTGGTGGAGGACTTGGCGACGGTGCTGCTTCTGGTTCTGCTGCCCCCCCTCGCCGGGATTCTGGCCGGGGCGGGCGCTTCCGCCGAAGGCGATTCCCCGCTGTGGCTTTCCATCGGGAAAACGCTGCTTGAGGTGTCGGTTTTCATCGCCTTGATGCTGATAGCCGGTCGCCGTTTGCTGCCCTGGCTGTTGTGGCAGGTTGCTCGCACCGGCTCCCGGGAACTGTTTACCCTATCGGTCATCGCTGCGGCCATCGGCATTGCCTACGGCGCCTCCTATCTGTTCAGCGTGTCCTTCGCACTGGGTGCGTTCTTCGCCGGGATGGTGATGCGTGAATCGGAGTTTGCCCATCGGGCTGCCGAAGAGTCGTTGCCCCTGCGTGACGCCTTCGCCGTGCTCTTTTTCGTCGCGGTGGGCATGCTGTTCAATCCGGCGGTGCTGGTGGAGCAACCGCTGCAAGTGCTGGGGGTGCTTGCCATCATCATCGTCGGCAAGTCTCTGGCGGCGATGGCCCTGGTGATCGCTTTCCGTTATCCGCTTAACACTGCTCTGACGGTGGCGGCCAGCCTGGCGCAAATCGGTGAGTTTTCCTTCATCCTCGCCGGCTTGGGCGTTACCCTTGGCTTGCTTCCGGCGGAGGGCATGAGTCTGGTTCTCTCCGGCGCCCTGATTTCAATCGCCCTCAATCCCTTTGTGTTTGCCGCCGTCACGCCGGTGCGGCGCTGGGTTCTGCAGCGGTCGGAGTTGGCGCGCCGTCTGGAACGCCGCGAGGACCCCTTCGCCGAACTGCCCATGAGCACCGAGCGCAAATACCTCGAAGGGCAAGTGGTGCTGGTGGGCTATGGACGTGTGGGCCGGCGCATCGCCCGGGCATTGGATGAACGCGGCATTCCCTACGTCGTCGCGGAGCAGAACCGGGAACAGGTGGAGGACCTGCGCAAGCGCGGCGTGGCCGCCGTGTCGGGTAATGCCGCCGAACCGGCGGTGCTGATCCAGGCCCATATCGCCCATGCGGCCATGCTGGTGATTGCCACCCCGGACCCGGTTAGCGTACGCCAGATGGCCGACATCGCACGCACGCTCAACCCGAACATAGAAATCGTGTTGCGCACCCATAGCGAGGACGAGTTGCTGCTTCTGCGGAAAGAGGAGGTCGGCACCGTGTTCTTCGGCGAGGAGGAGTTGGCCAAGGGCATGATGAGCCACGTCTTGCAGCGCTTCGCTCCTTAGCCCGCTGGATTACCGCGGTTTGAAGGGGCGCCAGAGGGGCTCTCCCTCAGGCAGGGGGCTTTGACCGGAGTTCGCGCACGATCATGGTGTCGCAAGGCAGCCACTCAAGCAGGCGTGCCGCCGTACTGCCCAACACCACGTTCATCAGGCCGCTGCGGCCATGGGTTCCCATCACCACCAGTTCCACGTCGTGCGCCCGAACATAACGGGTCAGGACGTTTTCCGGCGATCCCGGTTCCATCACGATTTGCAGGCGGCGGCGTGTTTCGGGCGGCAGTTGGCTTGCGGCGAGAAAGCCGTCGCACTCCTCCTGCTTGATGTCCCGCACGGCCGGGGCGACGGGGTCTCTGCCCGCAATCGCCGACATCGGTTGCGAGTAGGCGTGGAATAGAACCAGGTCCCGGTCGGGGAAGAATCGCGCCGCCGCGTGCAACGCATGGCGGGCCGATTCCGAAAAGTCGGTCGCTACGACAATGTGCCGGTAGCCGCCACGGGGCCGGTCACGAACGACCAGCAGCGGTTGGGGCGCACAGCGGGCAAGGCATTCGACGGTGGAGCCGAGGAGGAAGCGGCCGAGGGTTTCGTTGCGGGCCACACCGGTCACGACCAAGTCGCAATCGGTGCCGGAGGCGATCTTGCAGATCGTGTCCGCGGCATCGCCGCGGGCAATGCGCACGCTGGTTCGCACCTTCAGATCGGCCAGGTCCCGCTTAAGCTGCCGGTGAGCCATCTGCATACAGCTTTCATCACTGCATTCCCCCCTCATCCAGGCCAGCGCCAAGTCGGGAGCCTGTGGCGTTTCCAGCACGTTCAGCGCCACCAGTTCCGCATTCCACTCACCGGCGAGCTGGGCGGCCCGGTCGAGGGACCGGTCGCAACGGGCGCTGAGATCGGTGGCCAGCAACAGGCGGGTTGGCGGGCTGGCCATCCAGGGTGGATCGTTCCGGCTGGTTTCTTCCGTCATGTCGATACCTCCTGTTCAGGAATGGATGAGGCGGGCCGCCAGTCCGGTGCGCCGAAGGGCGAATTTCTCCATTTCCGCCACGCCGAATACCAGCGCTCCGGCCCCCACCGCCTTGAGCCATTCGATGGCCGACAGGTCGGTGGAGTCGAAAATCTCCTGCATTGCAGGCGCATAAGTATAGGCCAGTTGCAGCGGGAGGCAGGCCAGGATGGCCAACAGTACGTAGCGGTTGCCGGTCAAACCCTCGCGGTTCAGCACGGGGGCGAAGATATACCGGCTGTTGACCAGGTAGAACATTTCGGCCACCACCACGGCGTTGACCGCCATGGTACGCGCGGATTCAACGCTGGTGCCGAGCTCCAGCTCCCACAGGAACAGCCCCAAGGCGCCGACCATCATCAGGAAGGAAATCATCGCCACGCGCCAGATGAAGAAGCCTGACAGCAGGGCATTGCCCGGTGGGCGGGGATGGCGGGCCATGATGTTGCGCTCGGCCGGCTCGAAGGCCAGGGCCAAGCCGAGGGTGCTGGACGTGACCATGTTGATCCACAACACCTGTGCCGGGGTGAGGGGCAGCATCAGCTCGAACAGGATGGCGGCGATGACCACCAGCGCTTCGCCGCCGTTGGTGGGGAGCATGAACAGGATGAATTTCTTGATGTTGTCGTAGACCGCCCGGCCCTCGCGCACGGCGGTGGCGATGGTGGCGAAGTTGTCATCGGCGAGCACCATGTCGGCCGCTTCCTTGGCCGCTTCGGTGCCCTTCATGCCCATCGCCACACCCACATCGGCACGCTTGAGCGCCGGGGCGTCGTTGACGCCGTCGCCGGTCATGGCCACAACCTGGCCGTTGTCCTGGAGGGCCTGGACCAAGCGCAGCTTGTGTTCCGGGCTGGCGCGGGCGAACACGTCCACCTCCATCACCACCCGCCGCAGCGCGGCGTCGTCCATCGCCGCCACCTCGTGGCCCGTGATGGCCGGCCGGTCGACGCCGATGGCCAGTTGGGCGCCGATGGCGCGGGCGGTTTCCACGTGGTCGCCGGTAATCATCTTGACCCGGATGCCCGCATGGTGGCATTCGCCTACGGCCCGGATCGCTTCCTCCCGCGGCGGGTCGACGATGCCGACGAGGGCCAGCAGGGTGTAGCCTTCCTGGACATCGCCGAAGTCCAGCCGTTCCCCGGCGGGGGCGGCTTGCTTGCGGGCCAGGGCGAGCACGCGCAGGCCCTGGGCGGCGGTTTCGGCGGCCATGCGGTGCCAACGGTCGGCGTCGAGGGGATGCTCGCCGTCGCGGTGCAATTCGTGCGCGCAGAGGTCGAGCACGCGTTCCGGGGCGCCCTTGACGAAAATCCACGGCGCGCCGTGGGGGTCCCGGTGGTAGGTGGCCATGAAGCGGTGCACGGACTCGAAGGGGATGGCGCTGACCCGGGGCCACGCGGCGTCCTCCTGGTCGCGGTTGAAGCCCGCCTTTCCGCCGAGGACCAGCAGCGCGCCCTCGGTGGGGTCGCCCTCCACCCGCCACAGCTCTTCCTCCTCCCGCAGCCGGGCGTCGTTGCACAGCAGTCCGGCCCGGATCACCTGGGCCAGCACCGGGTAATGGGCGATCTCGACGATATGGCCGTCAATGCTGAAATCCCCCACCGGCGCATAGCCGACGCCGCCGGCGTCGAAATCGTGGCCGCCGCAGGCTACGCGCTGCACGGTCATTTCGTTGCGCGTCAGGGTGCCGGTCTTGTCCGAGCAGATCACCGTGACCGAACCCAGCGTTTCGACCGCGGGTAGGCGCCGGACGATGGCGTTGCGGCGGGCCATGCGCTGGACCCCGAGCGCCAGGGTGACGGTCATGATGGCCGGCAGGCCTTCGGGAATCGCCGAGGCCGCCAGGGCCACCGCCATCATGAACATCTCCGACGGCCCGTGGCCCCGCCACAGGATCCCGAGCACGAAGGTCGCGGCGGCCATGGCGAGAATCGCCAGCGCCAGCACGCGCCCGAAGCGGTCTATCTGGCGCAGCAGGGGCGTGGTCTGGGTGCGGATGCCGGCCATCATCCGGTTGATCTTGCCCAGTTCGGTGGCGCTGCCGGTGGCGACGACGATGCCCGTGGCCTGGCCATAGACCGCCAGGGTCCCGGAGTAGGCCATGCACTCGTGATCTCCCAGGGGGGTATCGCGGGCAACCGCATCGGTGCTCTTTTCCACCGGCAGGGACTCACCGGTCAGCGCGGCTTCTTCCACCCGCAACTCCGTCACCGCGACCAGGCGCAGGTCCGCGGGAACCCGGTCGCCGGAGGTCACCAGCACCAAGTCGCCCGGCACCAGGTCGGCGGCATCGATTTCCCACCGGGCGCCGCCCCGGATAACCGTGGCGTGGGGGGACAGCATGGCGCGTATGGCGTCCAGCGCGGCTTCCGCCTTGCCTTCCTGAATGAAGCCGATGACGGCGTTGATGACCACCGCAGCAAGCAGTACGCCGGTATCCACCCAATGGCCCAGAGCGGCCGTGATGAGCGCCGCTCCCATCATGACGTAAAGCAGGATGTTGTGGAACTGCATCAGCAGGCGCAGCAGCGGCCCACGGCGCTTCGGCGGCGCCAGCCGGTTCGGGCCGTATTGGGCGCGGCGGCGGCGAGCCTCGTTCTGGTCGAGGCCGTCGGGGCTCGTTTTCAAAAGCCGCCGGGTTTCGTCCGGGTTGAGCGTGTGCCACGATGTTGCCGGGGGCGGCGTGGTCGAGCGCGATTGCGGGCGGTCGGTCATCGGGTAGGAGTCTCCATTGTTTTGGGGCGCGGGGCCGTTATTTGTCGGTTGCATCAAAGTGCCCGATAATCTTAACAGGCGTGCCCGGGCAGTCTACCCATGCCGGACGAGAAAGGGCGCCGTCGAATCGATCCACCTGTGGGATGACAAGAGGAAAGAAAGAATGGTTCACCTGAATCGCCTGCTGACCGCCACGGACCTTTCCGCACCCGCGCGCCATGCGGCTGACCGGGCGGCCCTTGTGGCCGCGTCGGTCGGCGCCACGCTCGATCTTGCCCATGTGGCAAATCTTGCTTGGCTGGACAAGCTCCGGCGGCTGTTAGCCGATATTCCTGCGGAGTTGGAGGCCCATGCGCTGGATGCCGCTCGGGAAGAGATGGATAAACTCGCTGCGATCCTCATGCAGCACCACGGCATTTCCGCCGGCGTGCACGTGACCTCCGGGCCGGTGGTGCCGGAGTTGGCCAAGTTGGCCGATGGCATGCCTGCGGACTTGATCGTTCTCGGTGCCCGGGGTGCAAGCTTCATGCGGCGCCTGCTCCTCGGCTCGACTGCGGAGAGACTGGTCCGGCGGGCCACCCGCCCCACGCTCGTGGTCAAGCAGGCCGCCCATGAGCGGTACCGGACGGTGCTGGTGCCGGTGGATTTCTCGGCGGTGTCCCAGTCCGCGATTCGATGTGCCCGCGCCGTGGCGCCGGATGCTGATATCGTCCTGCTGCACGCCTTCGAGGTGCCGTTCGAGGGGCAGCTTCAGTTCGCCGGGGTGGACGAGAGCATGATCCACCGCTATCGGATCGCGGCCAAGCAGGAGGCGCTGCAGAAGATGGAAGCGTTGTGCGGCGAAGCCGGGTTGTCGCCCCAAGAGACAAGCTTGGTGGTGCTCCACGGAGACCCTTCGCAGCACATTGTCGAGCAGGAGCAGGAGCAGGACTGCGACCTGATCGTCATGGGGAAGCACGGGGAAGGCGTGGTCGAGGAATTGTTGCTGGGCAGTGTCACCAAGCACGTCCTGGCGGAGTCCCAGTGCGACGTGCTGGTGTCGGTGTGACCATGCGCAAGTTCGCACTGCCCATGTTCCTTCGGGAGGAATGGTTTCTCGGCGTCAGCGTGTCCACCAGCCTGGTGTTTTTTCTTGCCGGCGACGCGCTTGCGGTTGATCTTTCCAATCCTCTGTGGCTGGCGCTGATTTTCCTCTGGCTGTTCTCGGTGGTGCTGGGCTCGGCTCTGGCCGTGGTGCGCCACGCCGACTGCCTGGCGGCCAGGCTGGGGGAGCCCTACGGCACGCTTATCCTGACCCTGTCGGCGATCGCCATCGAGGTGATGATGATCTCCGCCATGATGCTCCACGGCGAGAACAATCCCACCCTGGCCCGGGACACCATGTTCGCGGTGGTGATGATCCTGCTCGCCGGCATGGTGGGGCTGTCGCTGCTCCTCGGTGGCTTGCGTCACCGGGAGCAGCAGTACAACCTGCAGGGGGCCAATGCCTACCTGAGCGTCATCATTCCCCTTGCCGTCTTCGGCCTGATCCTGCCAAATTTCACAGTTTCCACCGAGGGGCCCACCCTCTCCAGCGCCCAGGAGATTTTCCTGGTCCTGATGTCCCTCGGCCTCTATGGCACCTTCCTGGCCATCCAGACCAATCGTCACAGGTCTTTCTTCATGCTCGAGGACGAAGGCGGCGAAAAGGATCACGGGCATCGGGTGACCCGCTCGGTCCCGTTCCATGGGGTGCTGCTGATGGCCTATCTGCTGCCGGTGGTCTATCTGGCGGAAAAACTGGCCTTGCCCATCGACCACAGTATCGAGATACTGCACGCGCCGGCGGCCCTGGGGGGCGTGGTGGTCGCCCTGCTGGTGGCGACGCCGGAGTCCATCGGCGCGGTGCGGGCAGCCCTGGCCAACAATCTGCAGCGCTCGGTGAACATCCTGCTGGGTTCGGTGCTGTCCACTATCGGGTTGACTATCCCGGCGGTGCTGACCGTCAGCCTCGTCACTGGCCATCCGGTGGTCCTGGGTTTGCAGAACGCGGATTTCGTCTTGCTGCTGCTGTCCCTGGCCGTGAGCGTGGTGACCTTCGCCAGCGGCCGCACCAATGTCCTCCAGGGTACGGTGCATTTGCTGCTGTTCCTGGCCTATCTGCTGTTCATTTTCGCGCGCTGAGCGTCCGGGTACGAAAAAGCCGGGGCGACCCGGCTGTGTTTATGCATAGACGTCGATATGGCTGCCCGGAGGCGGGGGCGGGTTCGGCGGCAGGGCGGCCGGCGGGGCCCCGGACGGCTGGGCGAAGGCAGCGTTGCCGGGGCCTTGTTCCGGCGCGGCGGCGGCCCCAGCGGTGGCCGCGCCCGACGGTTTGGGCGGCGCGAAGCGGTTGGATGCCTGGGACGGATGCTCCTGCTGCGGAAGCCGCATCAACGAGGCGTATGCGTGGGGGTTGTCGGTAAGAGGTCTGCTGAACATCGAATGGCCGTGGCAATATGTGCGCCCGCGGCGAATTCTAGCGCAAGGGGGAAGGCGCGCTCAACCCCTCCGAAAATGGGGCTTTAGGCGGCCTGGACCGGAATCTGGTGGCGGCGGTTGACGATGCGGTTGTTCTCGTCCACGTACACCAGGGTGGGTTCGAACTTCTGCAGTTCCAGCTCGTTGTAGATGGCGTAGGTGGCGATGATGATGAGGTCGCCGGGGTCGGCCTTGTGGGCGGCGGCGCCGTTCACCGAGATGACGCCGGAGTCGCGCTCGGCGCGGATGGCGTAGGTGGTGAAGCGCTCGCCGTTGGTGATGTTGTAGATTTCGATCTGCTGGTATTCGCGGATGTCGGCGGCCTCCAGCAGGGTCTCGTCGATGGCGCACGAGCCCTCGTAATGCAACTCCGAGTGGGTCACACGAACGCGGTGAAGCTTGGATTTGAGCATGGTTCTCTGCATAAGTCGCTCATCCGTCAGGCAGTCGAAAAAGGGGGTCTATTATAAGACCTTGCCCGGCTCAGTACAAATTTCAATGTTGTCGATCAGGCGGGTGGTGCCCAGATAAGCCGCCGCCAAGGCGACGAGCCGCTTTTCGCCACCCTGGGGCGGGAGCAGGGTGGCGGCGCTGCGCACCGATACGTAATCCACCTGCCAGCCTGCCGCTTCCAAATCCCGGCGGGCCTCCGCTTCCAGTGCGGCGATATCCCGGCCGCCGCCTTCGATAGACTCCCGGATATGGCGAAGGTTTCGGCTCAGCCGCACTGCTTCGGCCCGCTCCGCAGTCGACAGGTAGCCGTTGCGGGAGGACAGGGCGAGGCCGTCTTCGGCCCGGGTGGTGGCGCCGGCGACGATGGTGATGGGCAGGTTCAGCTGGCGCACCATTTCCCGGATGATGAACAGCTGCTGGTAGTCCTTCTGGCCGAACACCGCCGCCTGGGGCCGGACCAGGTTGAACAGCTTGAGCACCACGGTGGCCACGCCGCGGAAATGGCCGGGGCGGAAGGCGCCGCACAGCTCGTTGGCGACCGGCGGCGGTTCGACGAAGATTTCCTGCTTTACCGGGTACATCTCCGCCACCGAGGGGGCGAACACCACGTCCGCCAGGCCCTCCAGCTTGGCGCAGTCGGCCTCCAGGGTGCGGGGGTAGGTCTCGAAATCCTCGCCGGGGCCGAACTGGATCGGGTTGACGAAAATGCTTACCACCACGCAGCGGCCGTGCTCCCGCGCCTGGCGCACCAGGGCCACGTGGCCGTCGTGGAGGTTGCCCATGGTGGGGACGAAGGCGACGGAGGCTTCCTTCGCCAGCCGCGCCCGCAGGCCGGCGGCGTCGTGGATCAGGTCGGTCATTTGAAGCCGTGCTCCGGGGCGGGGAAGGCGCCGCTTTTCACTTCCTTCACGTAGGCTTCCAGGGCGTCGGCGATGCTCCCCGCGCCGGCCATGAAATTCTTCACGAAGCGGGGCGGTTTGCCGGGGTAGATGCCCAGCATGTCGTGCATCACCAGCACCTGGCCGGAGCAGTCCGGGCCGGCGCCGATGCCGATAGTGGGAATCGAGACGGCGGCGGTGGCCGCTTTCGCCAGGGGCGCGGGAATCGCTTCCAGCACGACCATGCCGGCGCCGGCCTGCTCCAGGGCGGCGATGTCTTCCCGCAACTGCCGGGCGGCGTCCTCGCTCTTGCCCTGCACCTTGTAGCCGCCGAGCTGGTTCACCGACTGGGGGGTGAGGCCCAGGTGGCCGCACACCGGGATGCCGCGCTGGGTGAGGAAGTGAACCGTGTCCAGCATCACCTGGCCCCCTTCCAGCTTCACCATGTGGGCGCCGACGGCCATCAGGCGGGCGGCGTTGGCGAAGGCCTGCTGGGGATGCTCCTGGTAGGTGCCGAAGGGCATGTCGGCGACGATGAAGGTGTTCTTTGCGCCACGGGCGACGCAGGCGGTATGGTATTCCATGTCCTGCTGGCTCACCGGCAGGGTGGAGTCGTAGCCCTGGAGCACCATGCCGAGGGAGTCCCCCACCAGCAGGACTTCCACCCCGGCCTTTTCCATCAGGGCAGCGAAGCTGGCGTCGTAGCAGGTGAGGACGGCGATCTTTTCGCCTTCCGCCGCCAGTTTGCGCAGGGTGTCGAGGGTGGTGCGTGAACTCATGGGAAAAACCTTTTGTTTGCCGCCGGGAGCATTAACTATAAACGAAGCCGGGCCGGGCGTTCACTCCGCCCGGTTGAAGAATTCCCGCCCGCCGCGCATCCGGCCGATGCGCTCCACCAGGAGGTCGAAGTCCTGGGGCCGGTCGACGATGTTGAGATGGGCGTTGTTGACGATCAGCAGGGGGGAGGCGTCGTAATGGTAGAAGAACTCGCTGTAGCTGTTGGCGAGCTTGGCCAGGTAGCCTTCGCCGATTTCCTGCTCGTAGGCAATGGCCCGCTGGCGTACCCGCTCCGCCAGCACGTTGGGGGGGGCCTGGAGGTAGATCACCAGGTCCGGCGTCGGCGCCTGGGGCCGCATGTGCTGGTAGATCTGCTGGTACAGGGCGTATTCGTCGTCCCCCAGGTTGAGCTTGGCGAACAGGGGATCCTTTTCCAGGAAGAAGTCGGACACCGTGGCGTGGCTGAACAGGTCCATCTGCTTCAGCTCCTGCACCTGGTTCATGCGCTGGAACAGGAAGAACAGCTGGGCGGACAGGGCGTGGCGCTTGGGGTCTTCGTAGAAGCGGGGGAGGAAGGGGTTGGCGTCGGCGTTCTCCAGCAGCAGGCCGGCGCCGAAGCGCTCGGCGAGCTTCTTCGCCAGGCTGGTCTTGCCGGTGCCGATGGGGCCTTCGACGACGATGTAGCGGTAGCGGTCAAACAACATCGGGTTCTAACGCCGGGTTGGGAAGCTTTTCCAGCCGCTGGTCCTCGCAGTGGTAGAGCAGTCCGGCCGCCGGGCCGACGCCGGGGATGGCGCAGTCCGGCGCGATTTCCAGCAGGGGCCGGAGCACGAAGGCTCGCTCCCCGATGCGGGGGTGGGGCAGGGTCAGGCCCGGCTCGTGCACCATCAGGCCGTCGTACAGCAGGATATCCAGGTCCAGGGTGCGGGGGCCGTTGAGGAAATCCCGCACCCGGCCATGGCGGTGTTCCATGTCCAGCAGGGTTTCCAGCAGCTGCCGTGGCGACAGGCCGGTCTCGATTTCCGCCACCGCGTTGGTGAAGTCCGGCTGGTCGGTGTAGCCCAGGGGGGCGCTGCGGTAGAGGGAGGAGCGGGCCACCAGGCGGGTGGACGGCAAGGTGTCCAGTTCGTCGAAGGCCCGGAGAAGCTGGGATTCGGAGTCGCCGAGGTTGCTGCCCAGGCCGATGAAGGCGCGGATTGTCGCCATGGCTCAGTCCGCCGCCGGGGGCGTGTCTCCTTCACCGCCGCCCGCGGGCTTGCGCTTGCGGCGCCGGCGCTTCTTGGCGGCGGGGGCCTCGTCCCGCACCAGCATGGCCTCGCGCTGGTCGGAGTCGGCGTCCATGAAGCGTTCCCACCAGTGCAGCAGCTCCATGTCCAGCTCGCCGCTTTCGCAGCGCAGCAGGAAGAAGTCGAAGCAGGCGCGGAAGCGGGGGTGCTCCAGCAGGCGGAAAGGCCGCTGGCCGGAGCGCATCTGGAAGCGGGGCTGCATGCTCCAGATTTCCTTCATGGTGGCGTCGAAGCGGCGGGGGATGGCGAGTTTCTTGTCTTGGGCGGCCAGCACGTCGTTCATGGCCTGGTTCAGGGCGGGGAAGGGCTTCATGCCCTCGGCCTGGAGGCCCTGCCAGGCGGCCAGCACCTCGTGCCACAGCAGGGTGGCGAAGAGAAAGGCGGGGGACACCGGCTTGCCCTGAGCCACGCGCTGGTCGGTGTTCTTCAGGGCCAGTGAGATGAAGCGTTCGCCGCCGGGCTGTTCCAGGATGGTGTCGAGCAGGGGCAGCAGGCCGTGGTGCAGGCCCTCGGCGCGCAGCTGGTGCACGCCGCGCAGGGCGTGGCCGGAAAACAGCAGCTTGAGCATCTCGTCGAACAGGCGGGAACTGGGCACATGCTGCAGCAGGGGCCCCAGCTTGGCCACCGGGGCGCGGGTGGCGGGGTCGATGTGGAAGTCGAAACGGGCCGCGAAGCGCACCGCCCGCAGCATGCGCACCGGGTCTTCGCGGAAGCGCTTTCCCGGTTCGCCGATGATGCGCAGGCGCTTGTCCTTGATGTCGTTCACGCCGCCGTGGTAGTCCCGCACCTCTTCGGTGGTCGGGTCGTAGTACAGGGCGTTGACGGTGAAGTCCCGCCGCACCGCGTCTTCCTCCAGGGTGCCGAAGACGTTGTCGCGCACGATGCGGCCGGTTTCGTCCTCGTGGCGGTCGCCGCCCTCGTCGGTGGCGGAGCCGCGGAAGGTGGTGACCTCGATGGTCTCCGCCCCGCACATCACGTGGACGATCTGGAAGCGGCGGCCGATGATGCGGGAGCGGCGGAACAGGGCGCGCACCTCGTCCGGCTCGGCGTTGGTGGCGACGTCGAAATCCTTGGGCTCCCTGCCCAGCATCAGGTCCCGCACCGCGCCGCCCACCACGTAGGCCTCGTAGCCGGCGTCCTGCAGGGTATCGGTGACCTTGAGGGCGCAGGGCGAAATGCTGTCACGGGTGATGCCGTGGGCCTTGACCGGGATGGTGCGGGGTTTCTTGCCGAATTTCGGCGCCTTCAGGACGCGCCGGATCAGTTTGGCGATCATGCTGGGAAGTGGGGATGGTGGAACGGGTTTGCTGCGTAAAGGTTAAACATGAAGCCAATTATACACGGGGAATGAAAACGCGCCCCCACTCCGTCGCCGCTTCCGCCATGGGGCAGCGGTAAAGCCGCTCCAGGCTGGCGGCGGTGAGGGTTTGGTCGGCGGGTCCGGCAACGGGGCCGTCGTCGTGGAGCAGCAGGGCATGGTCGAAATAACGCCCCACCCAGGCGGTTTCGTGGAGCACCGCCAGCACCGTCTTGCCTTGGTCCGCCAAGTGGCGCAGCAGTTTTACCGTCGCGCCCTGATGGGCCAGATCCAGGTGCTGCAAGGGTTCGTCCAGGAGGTAGACGTCCGGTGCCTGGGCCAGCAGGGCGGCCAGGCGCACCCGCTGCCGCTCGCCGCCGGACAGGGTGGAAAGCGGCCGATGGGCGGCGCCCTGCATTTCCACCTGTTCCAGGGCGGTGCGGGCGGCGGCTTCGTCCTCCTGGTGGAGGCGGGTGAGGCCGTGGCGGTGGGGATAGCGGCCCAGGATCACGTATTCCAGGGCCGTGCCCCAGAAGGCCTGGGGGTCGTCCTGGAGCAGCACGCCGACGCGGCGGGCCCGTTCACGCCGGGGTGCGGCGGCCAGGGGCTGGTCGTCGAGCCACACCGCCCCTTCGGCGGGGTCGGCCAGTCCCGCCAGGGCGTGGAGCAGGGTGGTCTTGCCGGCCCCGTTGCGGCCCAGCACGCACCAGCATTGGCCGGGGAGCAGTTCCAGGGACAGGCCGTGGCACAGGGTGCGGCCCGGCACGGCGAGGGTGAGGTGTTCAGCCCGCAGCACGGTGGCGCTCCGACAGCAGGAACAGCAGGGTGGGCACCCCCAGCAGGGCGGTGAGTGCGCCCACCGGCAACTGCTGGGGGGCCGCCACGGTGCGGGCCAGGGTGTCGGCCAGCGCCAGGAAGCTGCCGCCCGCCAGGACCGAGGCCGACAGCAGGCGGCGGTGGCCGGCTACGCCGAGAAGGCGCAGGAAATGGGGCACGATCAAGCCGACGAAGCCGATGGTGCCGCCCTCGGTCACCGCCGCCGCGGCGCACAGGGAGGCGAGGAGGAAGAGCCCCCCTTGGAGCGGTTCCACCGCCACGCCCAGGGACTTCGCCTTCAGTTCCCCCAGGGCCAGCACGTCCAGGGCGCCGGCCTGCCAGCGGGCGGCGCCGAGGACGGCGATGAGGATGCCCAGGGCAGCCAGGGGATGCTCCGCCCGGGACAAATCCCCCATCAGCCAGAACACCATTCCCCGCAGGCTGTCGCCGGGGGTGAGGGAAAGAAGCAGGCTCACCACCGCCCCGTAGCCCGCCGCCAGCACCACCCCGGTGAGCAGCAGGCGCTGGGCGTTCCACTGGCCGCCGCCCACGCCGAGCAGGAGCAGCAGCGCCACGCTGGCCAGGGCCCCGCCGAAAGCGCCGAAATTGACCAACCCCACCCCGGCCCCCAGGGCCATGGCGGTCAGGGCGCCCACCGAGGCGCCGCCGGAGACGCCCAGGATATAAGGTTCCGCCAGAGGGTTGCGCAGCAGCACCTGGAGCAGCACCCCGGCCAGGGCCAGCAGCCCGCCGCAGGCGAAGGCGGAGAGCAGGCGCGGCAGGCGCAGTTGCCATACGATATCCGACGCCAGGGTATCGGCGGGGCCGGCCAGGAGGGCGTGGAGAACCTGGTTAAGGGGAAGGTCGGCGCTTCCCGCCGCGAGGCCGGCCAGCAGGCTGGCCGGGGCCAGAATCAGCAGGGCCGGAAAGATGAGGCGGGAAGGGGGCACGTTCAGCGCAGGCTGATGACCGGCCAACCCTGGGCTTCGGCGTGGGTCCGCAGGGTGTCGTCCGGGTCCACCGCCACGGGATGGGAGACTTTGGACAGCAGGGGCAGGTCGTTGAGGGAATCGCTGTAGAACCAGCTTTCCGTCACTTCGCCCCAGTTGCGGCCGCGGGATTGCAGCCATTCCTCCAGGCGCTTCACCTTGCCGTCGCGGAAGCTGGGCGTGCCGGCCACTTTGCCGGTGAATTCGCCGCCCTGGTGTTCCGGTTCGGTGGCGATCAGGTGGGCCACCCCCAGTTCGGCGGCGATGGGGGCGGTGACGAAGCTGTTGGTGGCGGTGACGATCACCAGTTCATGGCCTTGGGCCCGGTGGTGCTCGATCAGCTCCCGGCCCTTGGGCAGCATGATGGGACGGATGCTGCCGGCCATGAAGCGCTGATGCCAGGCGTCCAGTTGGGCGCGGGGGTGGCGGGACAGGGGCTTCAACTGGAAGTCGAGGAACTCGTGGATGTCCAGGGTGCCGGCCTTGTATTGGTCGTAGAATTCCTGGTTGCGGGCTTCGTACACCTCCCGGTCGAGCACCCCTTCGCCGATCAGGAACTGGGCCCACTCGAAATCGCTGTCGCCGCCGAGGAGGGTGTTGTCCAGGTCGAATAATGCCAGCTTCAAAATAAGCTTCTCCTTTTCAATGGGCTAGGATTATACCTTGGAGCAAGATTAAAAATCTGCGCCGCCTGGCGTAGAATCAGCCGTTACTAATATAGTCGCGAGGGGACCATGAATCTGCCGGATGGGCTGTTTGCCGCCGAATGGTATTGGGCCGGCCATTTCCTGCTCGCCCTGGTGCTGGGCTGGGCCCTGTTCCGCGCCCCCTGGCATCGGCTCAAGGACGCCGGCCAATTGAACGTCTGGCTGGGAGTCTGCGTGTTCCTCATGGGGCTGTGGAGCATCAAGGCGGGCATCCGTCCGGGGCTCAACTTCCACATGCTGGGCGCAACGGTGTTGACCCTGATGGTGGGCCCTTACCTCGCCACCCTCGGCATGGCCATCGTGGTGGCGGCCATCACCCTCAACGGTGGGGCGGGATGGGACGGGTTTTCCCTCAACGTGCTGCTGATGGGGGCGCTGCCGGCGTGGGTGAGTTATGCCATTTATCGCACCGCCGACAAATACCTGCCCAACAACTATTTCCTCTACATTTTCGTCAACGCCTTCTTCGGCGCGGCGGTCGCCCTGGTGGTCAGCGGCGGCACGGCCACGGCCCTGCTGTGGCTGTCCGGCGCCTACAAGGCCGATTACCTGCTGCACCAATACCTGCCCTATTTCATCCTCCTCGGCTGGGGGGAAGCCATGCTGTCCGGCATGGTGATGTCCCTGATGGTGGCCTACCGGCCCGAGTGGGTGAGCACCTTCGACGATGAGCGGTATATCAAAAACAAGTAAGCCGCCAAGAACGCTAAGTTCTTGGAATGCGCCCAACTGTGCTGTCGAGGGATTTCTTGGCGCGCTTGGCGTCCCAAAGGGCTTTCCTTCGGTCATCTTGGCGGCAAAAAAAGGCAAAAAAAAGGAGCGCCTTTGCGGTCGCTCCAAAGAGGGGATGGTTACTACTACGAGTGATTGCGAGAGAAACCTTTACACGCAGCCGGTGGGCTTGGGGGTGCCGGCGTAACGGCCGGCTTGCTTCGCCGGGCCGTAGGGAAACAGGTTGAACAGGAATTTCTTGTCGCCCCACTCGTCGCCGAACTCTTCTTTCAGGGCCTTCTGCAGGATGCGCAGGTTGGGGGCGGTGCCGTATTCCATGAAGTAGTCCCGCATGAAGCGGATGATCTGCCAGTGCTGGTCACCCAGAGCCAGGCCGTCGCGATCCGCAAGGGCTTGAGCGATCTCTTCGTTCCACTCGTCCAGATGGGCCAGGTAGCCCTCGGGATCGGTTTGAATTTCTGTGCCATTGACGACGAAGCCCATGGTGTTTTCTCCTTGATGTGTGGCGGCAAATTACCCGATGAAAATTGTCGGACTCATTGAGTACGAATAGTAGAAAGACTAAGTCTAGCTGTCAACTATTTTTTGAATTAGTCTAAATTGCGGTTGCCCTCGGGGATGGGCGGCAAGCGTGTATAATCCGCCTTCCTCAAGAAATTCCGCCTGTTACGTGTCCCATTCCGATAGTTTAAAAGCCGATCTTTCCCTCTGCATGACCCGGGACCGCCACGCCCTGGTCCAGGAAAGTCGCCGTCTGAAGGAGCGGGAACGGGCCGGCAAGCCCACCGACCAGTTGAAGGCCAAGCACGAAGAGAAACTGGCCCGTTCCCTGGTCGAGTACCAGCGCCGCTTGGCCAACCTGCCGCGCCCGAGCTACGACGAAGACCTGCCGGTGAACCAGCGGCGGGACGAGATTGCCGCCGCCATCGAGCAACACCAGGTGGTGATCGTGTGCGGCGAAACCGGCTCGGGCAAGACCACCCAGCTGCCGAAAATCTGTCTGGAATTGAAGCGCGGTGTGGCGGGTCTCATCGGCCATACCCAACCTAGAAGAGTTGCGGCCCGCTCCATCGCCAACCGGGTGGCGAGCGAACTGAAAAGCTCCTTGGGCCAAACGGTGGGCTACAAGGTACGCTTCCAGGACAAGCTGTCGGAGAACACCTACCTCAAGCTGATGACCGACGGCATCTTGCTGGCGGAAACCCAGGGGGACCCCCTGCTGGGCGCCTACGACACCCTCATCATCGACGAGGCCCACGAGCGCAGCCTGAACATCGACTTCCTGCTGGGCTATTTGAAGCGCCTGCTGCCGCGGCGGCCGGATCTGAAGGTCATCATCACCTCGGCCACCATCGACGCCGAGCGCTTTTCCCAACATTTCGACGGCGCCCCGGTGATCGAGGTGTCCGGCCGCCTGTACCCGGTGGAGGTGCGCTACCGCCCGGTGGAAGCCAAGGACGAGGACGAACGGGAAATCGACATGGAACAGTCCATCGTTGACGCGGTGGACGAGGTCTCCCGCCTCGGCTTGGGCGATGTGCTGATCTTCCTCCCCGGCGAGCGGGAAATCCGCGACACCGCCGAACTATTGAGAAAGCACCATCCGCCGGGCACCGAGATCCTGCCCCTGTTCGCCCGCCAGTCGGCCTCCGAACAAGAAAGAGTGTTCCAGCCCTCGGGGCGGCGGCGCATCGTACTCGCCACCAACGTGGCGGAAACCTCCCTCACCGTACCCGGCATCCGTTACGTCATCGACCCCGGCCTGGCGCGCATCAATCGCTACAGCTACCGCAACAAGGTGCAGCAGCTGCAGGTGGAGAAAATCTCCCAGGCCGCCTCCAACCAGCGCTCCGGCCGTTGCGGCCGGGTGATGAGCGGGGTGTGCGTGCGGCTTTATTCCGAGGCTGAGTTCGCCGCCCGCCCGCCTTTCACCGACCCGGAAATCCTGCGCACCTCCCTGGCCGCCGTCATCCTGCGCATGGCCTCCCTGCGCCTGGGAGACGTGGAGGCCTTCCCTTTCCTCGAACCGCCCGCCCCCAAGGCCGTGGCCGACGGCTACCAACTGCTCAACGAACTGGGCGCGGTGACCGAGGAGCGGGCGCTCACCCCCCTGGGGGACCAGCTCGCCAAGCTGCCCATCGACCCGAAAGTCGGGCGCATGCTGCTGGCGGCGAAGGAAGAGAACTGCCTCACCGAAGTGCTGGTGATCGCCTCCGCCCTGTCGGTGCCCGACCCCCGCATGCGCCCCATGGAGCGGGCCGGGGCGGCGGACAACGCCCATCGCCATTTCAGCGACGAGCGCTCGGACTTCCTCGCCTACGTGAAGCTGTGGGCGTTCTACCAGGAGGCGGTGGAGCACAAGAAATCCAACCGCAAGCTCATCAACCTGTGCCACGACCATTTCCTGTCGTACGTGCGGATGCGGGAGTGGATCGACATCCACCACCAGCTCCAGGCGGTGGTGACCGAAATGGGCTTCCGCCCCAACGAGACCCCGGCGGGCTACGACGAAATCCATCGGGCGTTATTGGCGGGCCTCCTGGGCAACGTGGGGGTGAAGACCGAGGAAGAGGGCGTCTACGCCGGCGCCCGGGGCATCAAGTTCTCCGCCCACCCCTCGTCGGTGTTAAAGAAAAAGGGCCCCAAGTGGGTCATGGCCGCCGAACTGGTGGAGACCACCAAGCTCTTCGCCCGCTGCATGGCCCGCGTCGAGCCCGAGTGGCTGGAGAAAGTGGGCCCTCACTTGGTGAAGCGCCACTACTTCGACCCCCACTGGGAAAAGACCGCCGCCCGGGTGGGCGCCTACGAGCGGGTCACCCTCTACGGCCTCACCATCATCCCCCGGCGCAAAATCCATTACGGCCCCCTCAACCCCAAGGAAGCCCGCGACATCTTCATCCGCCAGGCCCTGGTGGCCGGGGAGTTCGACAGCCGCGCCCCGTTCTTCGAGCACAACCAGCAACTGATGGAGGAAGTGCAGGAGCTGGAGCACAAATCCCGCCGCCAGGACGTGCTGGTGGACGAGGAGCGCATGGTGGCTTTCTACGACGCCCGCATCCCGGCGGACATGCACAACGGCGCCGCCTTCGAGCGCTGGCGGCGGGAGGCGGAAAAGGCCGATCCCAAGCTGCTCTTCATGAGCCGGGACGACCTGATGCGCCACGACGCCGAGGGCGTCACCGAAACCCTGTTCCCCAAGACCCTGGGCGTGGGGGAGGTGGAGTGTCCGCTCACCTACCGCTTCGAGCCCAGCCATCCCCTGGACGGCGTCACCCTCACCGTTCCCCTGCACCTGCTCAACAAGGTGGACGAGGCCCGTTGCGCCTGGCTGGTGCCCGGCATGGTGCGGGAAAAGATCACTGCCCTGGTGAAGGGCCTGCCCAAGCAGTTGCGGCGCCTGTGCGTGCCGGTGCCGGAGTTCGTCACCGCCGCCCTGGGGGAAATGAAGTTCGGCGAGCGGGCGCTCACGGAGGCCCTGGCGACCTACATCAAACGCCGCACCGGCAGCGACATCCCCGCCGACGCCTGGGACAGCGCCGACCTCCCCGAGCACCTGAAAATGCACTACCGGGTGGTGGACGACGCCGGCCAGGAGCTGGCTTCCGGCCGCGACTTGGCGGACCTGCGCGGCAAGCTCGGCCAAGCCGCCCAGATGACTTTCGCCAAGGGCCCGGACAGCGATTTTGAGCGGGAAGGCGTCACCGCCTGGGACTTCGGCGACCTGCCGGAAAAACTCGCTTTCAGCCGGGGCGGCGCCCAGCTCACCGGCTTCCCCACCCTGGCGGACATGGGCGATTCGGTGGCCATCCTGCTGCTGGACACCCCCGAGGCGGCAGCCAGGGAAATGCGCGCCGGCGTGCGCCGCCTGCTGCGCCTGGCCCTCAAGGAGCAGATGAAGCAGCTGGAAAAGAGCCTGCCCAACTTCACCTCGATGGCCCTGCTCGCCCGCACCATCGAAAGCCCGGACGAGTTCCGCGAAGACCTGCTGACCTGCATCTGCGACCGGGCCTTCCTCAGCGACGATGTACTGCCCCGCAACGAAAAGGAATTCGCCAACCAGCGGGACCGGGCCCGCACCCGCCTGCCGGCGGTGACCCAGGCCGCCGCCAAACTGACCGCCTCGGCCCTGGAGGACTACCACGCCCTCCAAGGCAAGCTCTCCGGCAAGCTTCCCTACCCCCTGGCCCAGGACCTCAAGGAGCAACTGGGGCGCCTGGTGTACAAGGGGTTCCTCGCCGCCACCCCCTGGGAGCACCTGCAACACCTGCCCCGCTATCTCAAGGCGATGCTCAAGCGCATCGAGAAATATCCCGGCAACGCCGACCGGGACGCCAAGCACGCCGTCAGCCTCAAGGAATGGTGGGACAAGCTCGAAGCCCGGCGGGAAAAGCACCGCAAGGCCGGCATCGACGACCCCAAGCTGGAGGAATTCCGCTGGATGCTGGAAGAGTTGCGGGTATCCTTGTTCGCCCAGGAGCTGCGCACGCCTTACCCTATTTCCTACAAGCGGCTGGAGAAGGCCTGGTCCGAGATAAGGCCATAACGCCGTATCCCCCATAAGGGGAGGTGGGGCCTACTCCCGTGCGTACTCCTTCCAGGGCTTACGTTTCCCTGGGAAATCAACAACACTGCCTTATGGCTGCGGAAAACCTGATTTCCTATCTGTTTCCCCCTCAAGGGTCGACCACCCATCGCGAGCGCTGGGTGTCCGGCGTGGGGGGCTTCCTGGCCATCTTCGCCGCCACCTGGATCACCCACATTTTCGTCGGCCCCGTGGCCCTGCCCTTCATGCTGGCGTCCATGGGCGCCTCCACCGTCCTGCTGCTGGGGGCGCCCCATAGTCCCTTGTCCCAGCCTTGGGCCTTTGCCGGAGGGCATTTGGTTTCCGCTGCCATCGGGGTGACGGTGGCCGCCCACGTGCCCAACGTCTACCTCGCCGCGGGCTTGGCCGTGGGCGGGGCGATCTTCGCCATGTACCACCTGCGCTGCCTCCATCCCCCCGGCGGGGCCACGGCGCTGCTGACCATCATTGGCGACCAGCGCATCCACGCTCTGGGCTACCACTTTATTCTGGTGCCGGTGATGGCCAACGTGGCGGTATTGCTGGCGGCGGCCCTGCTGGTGAACTGGCTGATTCCCGGACGGCGCTACCCTTATGGGACGCACCTGCACGCCAAGGAAACCCCCGCAAGCAGCCAACAGCCGGCGGCGGAACTGGGCTTCGGCGAAGACGACCTGCACGCCGCCATGAAGGAGATGGACGGCTACGTGGACATCGCGGAAGAAGACTTGGAACAGATTTATTCCCTCGCCGTCCTCCATGCCCAGCGCCGGCGCACCGGGAACATCCGCCTGGGGGACATCATGACCCGGGAAGTGGTGGCCGTCGGCCCGGACACGCCGCTGGAAAAGGTGTGGCACCTCCTGCGGGAACAGCGCATCCGCGGCGTGCCGGTGGTGGACAAGGAACGGCGGGTGGTGGGCATGCTGACCATCGCCGATTTTCTGCGCACGGCGGACTGGCGGCTGTGCGACTCCCTGGCCCGCCGGGCGAAAAGCCTGTTTTCCCGCCGCTGCGGCCAAGTGGCCGAACGCATCATGACCTCGCCCATCGCCCTGGGCCGGGAGCGCATGTATCTGACCGAAGCGTTCCGGCTTTTTGCCGAAAAAGGGGTCAACCATTTGCCCGTGGTGGACGCGGAAGGGCGGCTGTCGGGAATGCTCACCCGCCTCGATCTGCTGGCTGCGCTTTACGGGGACGCCGGCACCCCGGCTCTCCAACCCGATTAGGGTTTCCGCGTGTTTTACCGGGTTGCGCAGCCCTGGGGGAAACTACGAAGCGGCTAGCGGTGGTCGAACTCGGAGCCCCGAGAGTACTGCGTTTGCCATTCATCACGCGGGGCGTTAATATCAATTCATGATCCAATCCTTCAAGTGCCGCGACACGGAAGCCTTGTTCAAGGGCGCGCGGGTGGCGTGCTTCGCCAATATCGAGCGGGTGGCGCTGCGCAAGCTGGAGCAGCTGGACCTGGCCCTGCGGCTGGAGGATTTGCGCGTTCCGCCGGGCAACCGGCTGGAGCGGCTTTCGGGGGACAGGGAAGGGCAATACAGCATCCGCATCAACGACCAATGGCGTGTCTGTTTCCGTTTCGAGGACGGCCAAGCCTTCGATGTCGAGATCGTGGATTACCACTGAGGAGAACGAGCATGAAGCGAGAAGTTGCGCCCGTATCGCCGGGCGAAATGCTGCTGGAGGAGTTCCTCAAGCCCATGGGCATCAGCCAGTACCGGCTGGCCAAGGAAATCGGCGTTCCCCCCCAGCGCATCAGCGAGATCGTGGCGGGGAAGCGGGCCATCACGGCGGATACCGACCTTCGCCTGTGCCGTTTCTTTGGGCTCTCGGACGGCTGGTGGCTGCGCTGCCAAGCCAAATACGATACTGAGATCGCGCGGGACAAACTGGGCGAGGCTCTGGAAAAAATCCGGCCGTGGGAGAGGGCGGCGGCGTAACAGGATGGTCAGTGGCAAGCTAGATCGGTGTCCCAAAGTTACGCCGATCTCGGTAATCGACGTTTGTTTTTGTAAGATATTGATGCGCTTGAAAAATACCGGTTAGCCCCCAACTTAACGATCAGAGCCACCATTTCGGTTTGGCGCATAGGAGAAAGAAATGAGTTCTGAACGTGAAAATCACTTCAATATTTCCGACAGAGATCCATCTGCGGAAGCGACGAAATCCTTGATAGCCACGGTTGTTAACCTCGCAGAGGAGAACAATAAACAAGCACAAACGATGATTGCACTTACCCGCTGTATAGCGTTTTTGACAGTCGTTATGCTGGTTGGACTAGTCGTTCAGATATGCATTGCCTTGGCCCTGCCAAAATAAGCGCAAACGGCGAAAAGAGTCTGCTTATGTCGGGGGGGCTACAGCTACACCACTCCCGTCAACACCAGCGCCATGAAAGCCGCGAACAGGGCGAAGTGGCTCAGATGAATAACAGGGAGCAGCCACGCTAAGGCCGTGGACACCCCCGGGTTCTCGCCCTATAATAGCGGCCATACCAAGCTCTCCCCTTCCCGCCGATGCGCCGCTCCACCGTCTTCCTGCTGACCCTGATTACCCTGGTCGCTTTCGCGGCCAACGTCCTCCTGTGCCGCATCGCCCTTAAGCAGACGTCTATTGATGCCGCCAGCTTCACCGCCGTGCGCCTGGCCTCCGGGGCTCTGGCTCTGTGGTTGATCGTGCGCCTGCGCGGCGGGGAGCGGGTGTCGGGGGGGAACTGGCCATCGGCCCTGGCCTTGTTCGCCTACGCGGCGCCTTATTCTTTCGCCTACATCACGCTGCCCGCCGGCGCCGGGGCATTGCTGCTGTTCGGCGCCGTGCAGGCCACCATGATTGTGGCCGGGCTGTGGGCCGGCGAGCGGTTGAGCGTACGGCAGAGCGGGGGACTGGCGCTGGCCGTGGGAGGGCTGGTGTACCTGATGTTGCCGGGGCTGACGGCCCCGCCCCTGGGGGGCTCGGCGTTGATGCTCGCCGCCGGCGTCGCCTGGGGTGTGTACTCGTTGCGGGGGCGGGGCACCGCCCATCCGCTGGCGGCGACGGCGGGTAATTTCCTGCGGGCGGCGCCCCTGGGGGTGGGATTGGCTTTCGTCGCCATGCCCTGGCTGCGGCTGGATATGCCGGGGGTAGGGTATGCCGTGCTTTCCGGGGCGCTGGCTTCCGGCGCCGGCTATGCCATCTGGTACGCGGCGCTGCGGGGGCTGACCGCCACCCGCGCCGCCACCGTCCAGCTCAGCGTTCCGGTGATCGCGGCCGTGGGCGGCGTTCTCTTTCTCAACGAGCCGATTACCCTGCGGCTGGTCTTCGCGTCCGCGGCCATCCTCGGCGGCATCGCCCTGGTGGTCCTGAGCCGGCGGCGAGCCGCTTAAACCACCCCCGTCAGCACCAGCGCCACGAAGGCCGCGAACAGGGCGAAGTGGCTCATGCCCTCGATGGCGTTGCACTCGCCGTCGTGGAGGTTGTTCATGGCCGCCAGCAGGGTGAGCAGCAGCATGCCGGCCTGGACCGGGGTGAGGGCCATGACGATGCGCTCGCCGGTGAACAGGGCGATGCCTTCGATCACCGGCAGGGTTAGCAGCACGGTGGCCAGGGACGCCCCCAGGGCGATGTTCATGGCGGTCTGCATGCGGTCGTGGCGGGCGGCCTTGAGGGCGGCGAGGATTTCCGGGCTGGCGGAGATGCTCGCTACGATCACCGCCGGCAGGGCCTTGGGCAGGCTGGAGCCTTCCAGGCCCGCCTCCAGCAGCACCGCCAGAATTTCCGACAGGAAGCCGATCAGCGCCACCGCGCCCACCAGCACCGCGGCGTGAAGCCAGTTGGGGCTGCCCGCGGTGTCGTGGACTTCCTCTTCCAGGTCGCCGCCGTACTCGAAGAACTGGCGGTGTTCCACCGTCTGCAGGCGCAGGAAGGCCAGGTACAGCACCGCCATGATGACCACCGAGAAGGCGGAATAGGTGACCCACGCCTCCTCGGGGACGAAATCCGGGATGAACATGCCGATCCCTAAGGCCACCAGCAGCATGGCGATGTAGGAGTTGGCGGAGGACAGGTTGTACTTCTGGCTGCCGTGGATCAGGCCCCCCAGGACCGCGGCGACGCCCAGGATGCCGTTGATGTCCAGCATGACGGCCGCGAACACCGTGTCCCGGGCCAGGGTGGGGTTGGAGTGGTTCATCATCATTACCACCAGGATCACCACCTCCACCGCCACCGCCGACAGGGTCAGGATCAGGGTGCCGAAGGGTTCCCCCAGGCGCAGGGCCAGTACCTCCGCATGGTGGGCGACGCGGATGGCGACCCCGATGATGGCCGCCAACAGCACTCCGAACAGCGCCCACAAGCCCACTCCCCCGGCGCCCACGGCGGCGTGTTCCAGGAAAAAGGCGGCAAGGCCGGCGAGGACGGCGAGGGCGATGGGTTTTTCGGCGAGGAGGTATTTCATGGCATTCCATTGGGTTGGCGGCGATGGGGGCACATCCTACCGGCTCAGGGCCGAACCGACAATTCGGTGTCAAAGAACGGACGGGTTTCGAACACGCTGGCGGGAAATTTCTTCCCCTGCCATGCGAGATGCCGCTTGAGGACGAAATCGAATACCAGGGGATTGTGGGCGCGGATGGCCGTCAATGGCGCGACCAGTTCGGACGGGATCAGACCCTTTCTCGCCAGCCATTTGGCGGAGTACAGCGGCATCACGCCGGGGAGGGGATAGTCGGAGCCGTTCAGCAGCCGGGGGTGCCAGTGAATCCGCTCCAGCACCGCCGGCAGGTAATGCAGACGGTTGACCTGGGTGAGGCCGGAAATGTCGGCGTAGAGGTTGGTTTCGTAGCGGGGTTCGTCCATCAGCCGGGCGAACAGGTCGAAGTTCCGGGCATCCGGCCCGTCCCGGCCATGGCCCTGGGAGGCGCAGTGGGCCACCACTACCCGCACGCCCTGGTCCAGGGCGCGGCGCAGGCGCAGGGGGTTGCCCAGTTCCTGCCGCTGCGCGCCCAGTGCCGCCAGCTCCAGGCCGGCGTGGCTGACGAGGGGCAGGCCGGTTTCGGCCAGGGAGCGGTAAAAGGGGTCGCAGCGGGGGTCGGCAGGGTCGATGCCCATGGAAGACGGCAGCCATTTCACCGCCCGGGCGCCGTGGGCGACGGCGTAGTCCAGTTCCTCCCGCCAATCCCTGCGGTAGGGGTGCACCGAAGCCGCCCATTCCAGCCGCTCCGGATGCCGGGCCGCCGTCTCGGCGGCGTAGCGGTTGGGGACGTAGAACTGGCTCAGGTCGGGAATCGGCCGCCCCGCGGGATCGTAATAACGGTCGAAGGCGAACAGCACCAGTTTGTATCCCGCGGGAAAGGCAGCCAGCAATCCCGTCAGCCGTGCCATGTAGGCCTCGTCCGCCGTGCCGGCCGGCGTTTCCGCGCAGCCGGCGTTGAGGTAGGCCAGCCGCTGGAGGTATTCGACCGGATGAAAGGGAGAGTACATGCGCGGGTTCACCCACACGCCGCTGCCGCTGTCTCCCAGGCCGGCCAAGTGGGCGTGCATGTCCCAGGCGCGGCTGAAGTCGATGCCGTCGAAAGCCTGGCGGACCAGGGGGTGGTTCAGCGCGTCCGGCGGGGGTGGTCCCGGCCGGCAGGGGTTGGTCAGTCCGTTTTCCGGCCAGTATCGAACGGCCGTCGTTCCCGCGCCCAAGGCCAGCAAAGCACCCGCTCCAGCGAGGAAGGCCCGGCGATTCATGGCAGTCTCCCGGGGTGGCTTGCTTCAGTATAAGTCAGGGATGTGAGCCGCTTTTCGCTCACTTCGACTGCATCACCCACACCCCGTTCCAGTCCTCCGGCGGTGGTTCGGCCTTGAGGTGTTCGCAGCGCTCCACGTAGAGCTGGGACGGCTTGTCTCCCGGGTGCAGGGCCAGGGCCTGGCGGAACTGGCCGAGGGCGTCGTCGAAGCGCTTCTGGCGGTAGAGTTCGAGGCCGTTGCGGAAGCAGGACAGCACCTCGACGATGTGGGGGAAGGTTTCCTCGGTGTGGTAGTCGAGGATTTCGTGGATCGCCACCGGGTGGGTCTTGCCCTTCACCACCACCCGGTCCACCTCCCGGCTGCGGTAGGTGCCTTTGAGTTTCTGGTAGGTGAACTCGCTCACCAGGATGCGGGTGCCGTAGGTCTTGCAGGCGGATTCCAGGCGGGAGGCGAGGTTGACGCCGTCGCCGATGATGGTGAAGTCCATGCGCTTCTTGGAACCGATATTCCCCGATACCACCACGTCGGTGTTGAGCCCCACGCCGATGTCCACCGGCAGCTTGCCCTCCGCCGTGCGCTGCCGGTTCCATTCGAACAGGGTGCGGATCATGGCGATGCCGGTGCGCACCGCCCGGTCCGCGTCGTCGGCGTGGGTTTCGGGGATGCCGAACACCGCCATGATGGCGTCGCCGATGAACTTGTCCAGCATGCCGTCCTCGTGCTGCAGGCAGTCCACCATCTGGGTGAAGTACTCGTTGAGCAGGGTCACCGTGGCCTGGGCGCCGAGCTGCTCGGTGAGGGTGGTGAAGCCCCGCACGTCGGAGAACAGGATGGTGCATTCCACGCTCCGGCCGCCGAGGATTTCCGCCCCCTTGGCCACCAGGCGGGAGGCGATGTTGGGGTCCATGTAGCGGGACATGGTGGACTTCAGCCGTTTCTCGTTGCTGATGTCCTCGATCACCAGCATGGAGCCGATGCGCTTGCGCTCCGCGCTGAGCAGGGGCTGGACGGTGAGGTTGATGGACAGGGTTTCGCCCTCGATCTCCAGGCCGGCGTCCATGGTGGTTTCCAGCTGCTGGGTCTGCTCCACCGACTTCAGTTTTTCCACCACCCAGGCGTTGGCGGCGGCGAAAAACTCCTCGGCGGGCCGCTGCAGAATCCGCTCCGGGGAAGCGCGCAGGATGCGCAGGCCGGCGGCGTTGCAGGTGACGATGCGCTCGTTCTCGTCCAGGGTGATGAGTCCGTTGGACATGGATTCCAGCATCGCCTCGTTGTAGTTCTTCATGCTCTGCACGTCGGAGAACAGCTTGGCGTTCTCCAGGGCGATGGACACCTGGGCGGTGAAGGCCCGCAGCCGCGCCTCGTCCTCGGCGCTGAAAGGGCCGCCCCGCTTGTTCAGCACCTGGGTGACGCCGATGATCCGGCCGCTCTTGTTCACCACCGGCACGCACAGGATGGAGCGGGTGAAGAAGCCGGTCTTCTTGTCGAAGCTGGGGTTGAAGCGCAGGTCGGCGTAGGCGTAGGGGATGTTGATGGTCTTGCCGGAGGTGAACACCGCCCCGGCTATCCCTAAGTGGTTGGGCAGGCGGATCTGCATCGCCTCCAGGCCCTGGCCCACCTCGGACCACAACTCGCCGGTCTTCTCGTCGTTGAGGAACAGGGTGGAGCGCTCGGCGCTGAGCATCTTCGTCGCCTCCCCCATCACCTTCTGCAGCAGGGAGCCCAGCTTGATGTCGGCGGTGACGTCGGACACCACGTTGATGAATTCCATTTCCTGCTGCCGCAGCCGCTCCATGCGCTCGATGTCCTGGGCGCTTTGCAGGGCCAGGGTGCCCTGGCTCACCATGTCCTGGAACAGGGCCAGGTCGTGGGGGGTGAAGCGGCCCTTTTTCTTGTTCAGGGTCTGGGCCACGCCGATGACGTTGCCCCTCGGGTCGCGGATCGGCACGCACAGGATGCTCTTGGTGACGAAGCCGGTCTGCTCGTCCACGCTGCGGTTGAAGCGGGGGTCGGCGTAGGCGTCGTGGATGATCAGGCCCTCGCCGGTGGTGAACACGTAGCCCGCGATGCCGCTGTTGTTGAGGATGCGGATTTCCCGCCGGAAATTGCCCTGGGCGACGCGGGAATAGAGCTCGTTGCTGTCCGGGTCGTTGAGGAACAGGGAGCCTCGCTCGGCGTTCAGGGTGTCGGTGGTGATTTCCACCAGGGTGTGCAGCACCGCGTCCAGGGAGTCCTGGTCCGAAATGCGGTGGGAGATTTCCAGCATCAGCTCCGCATGGTGCAGGCGGCGCTTGAGGTCGGCGCCCTCCTGCTGGAGGGATGGCTTGGGGGCTTTGGGGGTTCGGCTGGGCATGGGCGTCCCTAACGGGTTTCCAACTGGGTGCGCAGGGCCTGGATGGTGCCGCGCAACTGGACGATTTCGCTCTGGGTGGCCTGGCGTTCCGCCTGCAGGACCGTCTCCTTTTCCACCCGCGCCAATTCCAGCTGGTCCCGCAGGGCCGTGGCGGCGGCCCTGAGCTGGGCGATTTCGTCGGCGCCGGCGGCGGTTGCCTGCTGCACCGCCGTTTCCTGCTCCACCTGTCTCAGTTCCAGCAGCTCCCGTAGGGAAGCCGCCGTGGCCTTGAGTTGCAGGATTTCATCCTGGGAGGCGGACAAGGCCCGCTGCACCGCGGTCTCCCGCTCGATGCCGGCCTGTTCCAGGGCTTCCCGCAGGGCGGTGGCGGTGGCTTGGAGCTGGGCAATTTCCAGGCTGGCATGGGCCACGGCCTGCTGGACGGCGTTCTCCCAGTCGGCCCGGGCCAGCTCCAGTTCGGTGCGCAGGGCGGCCACGGTGCGTTCCAGGTCGCGGCACTCGGCCTGGGCCGCGGCGAGTTCAGGGGCGGAAGTGCTGATGGGAAACTCCTTGTTGTTGTCCCTCTCATTCTAGAGCAGGGCCGCCGGGGTGGGCAGACCGGGAGGGTGAAACCTGCCCCGATTCCGTATAATGCCGCCTTTTTCCCGCCGCACTCCTTGTCCATGATCAAATCCATCGAACAACGTATCGCCGACGAACTCAACGTACGTGAAATCCAGGTGGCCGCCGCCGTGCAGCTGCTGGACGAGGGCTCCACGGTGCCCTTCATCTCCCGCTACCGCAAGGAGGTCACCGGCGGCCTGGACGACACCCAGCTGCGCAACCTGGAAGAGCGCCTGCGCTACCTGCGGGAACTGGAAGAGCGGCGGGGGGCCATCCTGGCCAGCATCGCCGAGCAGGACAAGCTCAGCCCCGAGCTGGAAGCCGCCATCCGCCTGGCCGAAACCAAGGTGGTGCTGGAAGACCTGTACCTGCCCTACAAGCCCAAGCGCCGCACCAAGGCCCAGATCGCCAAGGAAGCCGGCCTGGAGCCCCTGGCCGACACCCTGCTGGCCGACCCGACCCTGGACCCGGAGGAAGCCGCCGCCCCCTTTGTTTCCGCCGAAAAAGGCGTGGCCGACACCAAGGCCGCCCTGGACGGGGCGCGCCACATCCTGATGGAGCGCTTCGCCGAGGACGCCGAGCTGCTGGGGGAGTTGCGGGAATTCCTGTGGCGGGACGGCGTGCTCAAGGCGGCGGTGGTGGAAGGCAAGGAGCAGGAAGGCGCCAAGTTCAGCGACTATTTCGACCACCGGGAGCCGATCAAGGGCATCCCTTCCCACCGGGCCCTGGCCCTGCTGCGGGGGCGCAATGAAGGGGTGCTGAGCTTGGTGCTGGGCTTGGAGGGCGAAGAGGAAGCCGCGCCTCGCGCGGCCCATCCCTGCGAGGGGACGATTGCCCGGCATGTTGGAATCGGTAGGGGGAATAATGGGCATGGGTCCCTCACCCCAACCCTCTCCCGGGGGGAGAGGGAGCCTGTTTCCTCCCCTCTCCCCCCGGGAGAGGGGGCGGGGGTGAGGGACGGCGCCGGCAAAGGCCAAAAATGGCTCGCCGACACCGTGCGCCTGTGCTGGCGGGTGAAGGTGTTCCCCCACCTGGAACTGGAACTGGTCAACCGCCTGCGGGAGGCGTCCGAGGCCGAAGCCATCCAGGTCTTCGCCCGCAACCTCCACGACTTGCTGCTGGCCGCCCCCGCCGGCCACAAGGCGGTGATCGGCCTCGACCCCGGCATCCGCACCGGGGTGAAAGTGGCGGTGGTGGACGCCACCGGCAAGCTGCTGGACACCGCCGTCATCTACCCCCACGAGCCCCGCAACGACTGGGACCGCTCCGTCGCCGTCCTCGCCGCCCTGGCCGCCAAGCACCACGCCGACCTGGTGAGCATCGGCAACGGCACCGCCTCCCGGGAAACCGACCGCCTGGCCGGGGACCTGATGAAGCGCCATCCGGAACTGGCCTTGCAGAAAATCGTGGTCAGCGAAGCCGGCGCCTCGGTGTATTCCGCCTCCGAGCTGGCGGCCAAGGAATTCCCGGAACTGGACGTGAGCCTTCGCGGCGCGGTGTCCATCGCCCGCCGCCTGCAAGACCCCCTGGCCGAGCTGGTGAAGATCGACCCCAAAGCGATTGGGGTCGGCCAGTACCAGCACGACGTCAACCAGACCGAGCTGGCCCGCACCCTGGATGCGGTGGTGGAGGATTGCGTGAACGGCGTCGGCGTGGACCTCAACACCGCCTCCGAACCGCTGCTGGCGCGGGTGTCCGGCCTGACCCGCACCCTGGCCAAGAACATCGTCGATTTCCGCAACGCCAACGGTGCCTTCAAGACCCGGGATGAACTCAAGAAGGTGCCCCGCCTGGGCGACAAGGCCTTCGAGCAGGCCGCCGGCTTCCTGCGCATCAGCGCCGGCGACAACCCCCTGGACGCCTCCGGCGTGCACCCGGAAGCCTACCCCCTGGTGCAGCGCATCCTGGACGCCTCCGGCCGCGCGATCAAGCAGCTCATCGGCGACAGCGCCGCCCTGCGCGCCCTGGACCCGAAGAAGTTCACCGACGAGCGCTTCGGCCTGCCCACGGTGCAGGACATTTTCAAGGAACTGGAAAAACCCGGCCGCGACCCCCGCCCCGAGTTCAAGACCGCCACCTTCAAGGAAGGGGTGGAAGACCTGAAGGACCTCCAGCCCGGCATGATGCTGGAAGGCGTGGTCACCAACGTCACCAACTTCGGCGCCTTCGTCGATATCGGCGTCCACCAGGATGGCTTGGTCCACATCTCCGCCCTGGCCGACAAATTCGTCAAAGACCCCCACACCGTGGTCAAGGCCGGCGACGTGGTGAAAGTGAAAGTGCTGGAAGTGGACCTGCAACGCCGCCGCGTGGCGCTCACCCTACGCATGAGCGACCAGCCGGGCCAGTCCTCCGCCCCCCGGGGCGCCGAGCGGCCGTTGAACAAGGCCCAGAACCGCGCCCGTCAGCCGGAGCAGCCGGCGGATGGGGCGATGGCGGCGGCGTTCGCCAAGCTGCGCAAGGGTTAAGGAAGGGCTGAAGAAATCCGTTCGCCCTTCGATACTCAGGGCGAACGGCCGGAATCAATTCCGAAGAGGCTCCGTGGCGCCCCGCCGTCACGAGGCCGGACATTTTTGCGGACAAATAGTACGCAATAAATTATCCAAGCCATTGGATGTAAAAATAATATTGGCGTATTATTGGTGGACATTCTTGCGGACATTTATCGCGACATGACCACCCTGCCTCCAGGCATCCTGAGAATCGAAACCCAGCGCTTCGGCCCCTTCGTCTTTCAGATGGGGGCCGATCAGGCCGCGCTGGCGGTCGCCCTGCAACGGGTCGAGGACGCCCACGAGCGCTTCGTCGCCTCCCCCCTGGCGCAGGTGGCGAACCAGCTTGAGCGGGAGGTGGTGGTCAGCAGCATCTTCGGCACCAACACCATCGAAGGCGGCACCCTCAGCGAAGAGGAAACCGCCGCCGCCCTGCAACTCGACCCCGCCCAGGCCCAGGAAATCGAGCAACGCCGGGCACTGAACCTCAAGGCCGCCTACGACCGGGCGCAGCAGGCGGCCAGCATCCCCGGCTGGCGCCTCGACCTCGGCTTCATCCGCGAAATCCACGCCGCCATCACCCGCGAGCTGCCCCATCCCCACAACCAGCCCGGCGTCTTCCGCGACAACCCCAAGAACCTCGTCACCTACGTCGGCGACGAAAACCACGGCGGGCGCTACAAGCCGCCCCAGTTCGGCGAGGATATTTCCCTGTTGATGCAGTCCCTGGTGGACTGGCACCGGCAACTGGAGGATGAAGGCGTTCCGGTGCTGATCCGGGCGCCCCTGGTGCATCTTTACTACGAACTCATCCACCCCTTCTGGGATGGAAACGGCCGCGTCGGCCGGGTCATCGAGGCCACCCTGCTGCAGGCGGCGGGCTACCGCTATGCCCCCTTTGCCCTGGCGCGCTACTACCTGGAAAACATCGACGCCTATTTCACCCTGTTCAACACCTGCCGGAAAGCCGCGGAAAAGAAGCAGGACGCCCCCAACCAGGCTTTCGTCGCCTTCCACCTGGACGGCTTGCGCCAAACCATCAACACCCTGCACGACCGCGCCAACCGCCTGATCGCCGTGCTGCTCTACGAAAGCCAGATCCGGCGCGCCCTGGACGAAAAGCGTATCAACGCCCGCCAATACACCATCGTGTCGCAGCTGCTCGACAAGGGCCGCCCCCTGCCTCTCGAAGAAATCCGCCAAGCGCCGTGGTACGGCAGCCTCTACCTCAAGCGCAACGACAAGACGCGCCAGCGGGATATGCGCGGCCTGCGGGAAATGGAGTTGGTTTACCTGGATACGGAAAACCGCCTCTGGCCGGGGTTTTTCAGGCCGGGGAACGTCAAGCTTTTGGGGAAGAAAGAGTAGCGTCCATTCGCCCTTTCCAAGCGAGGCAATGAAATGCAAAAATCCAGGCAAGGAAGAATTTCGAAGCGGACCCTAATGCTTTCCAACCCGCTGAATAAGTTCTGGTGTTCCGCTACTTTCGTTGGTGTTGTATAGGGGGCATATACAACATGGAGCCAATGCGGGGACTTCCGTTTTTTGTTACCGTCGTCGAGTGGCTTTTTTCAACATCGGTGAAGGAGCAAAAGTATGGAACTTGTGGAACTCTTCAATGCCATGGCTGGTTTCGTCGCCATGGTGGTTATGCTGGTGGTCGTCGTAGGGGTTTTTCGGCGCTAAGAATCAGGCAGCCACTTCGATGTATTCGACTTGGCTGGTAGCGGGAGGAATCGGCAGGCCGTCTTCTTGAAGACCGGCGAGGTGGAACTCAATCGCTTCGCGGAGTTGGGCTTCGGCTTCCTCAAAGGTCGCACCGGTAGCCACGCAACCGGGAAGGTCGGGGGCGTAGGCGGAAAAGTTGTTTCCGGCCTTTTCGATAACGATGGCATAGCGCATGGCGGTACTCCTATTTGAGGCAGGCTTGTTTCAGGATGTTGTTTTGCGTTCCGGGGGCGAGGCCGTCACTCGGCTTTCCGGCCACCGTGACACGGCCCGGCTTGGTCGGGTGTTTGAACTGCCGGTGGCTTCCGCGGGTGGCGACAAGGTACCAGCCGTCTTTCTCTAGCCGTGCCAATATCTCGCTGACTTTCATGAAAAAAGAGTACTACAAGGGGGGAGGGGGGTCAAAGAGACAAAATGAATCAGCGTTATCCACCCCAAAACCCAAATTTCAAATTTGCCAATTCAGCAGCAAGGAACCAACCATGACCTACGAAGAATACCTGGACGAAGTCACCACCCAAATCACCGAGCGCTACGGCCTGTCCGATGACGCGGCGATCAAGCTGGTGATGCGCGCGCAGGCCGATAATTACTTCAGCCCCCACGACGACGATCCTTCCATGTGTACCCTGGAGCGGGCGGGGCGGGACGCGAAGCTGGTGTTCAAGCAGTATCGGGAGGATAAGTGACAGGGGAGATCGCGCAGTTCGGTTAACCCCGCCCACCAAACCAATTTCGATGAACGGTTTGACCTATGCGGCGGTCATATCAGCCGATGGTGGCATGACCGCCTTTCCCCCTCCCCCTTGATGGGGGAGGGCAGGGGTGGGAGTGGAACGGTGTCAGGGGGAGCGTTGCCGCTTCCCACCCCCATCCCAACCTTCCCCCGTCAAGGGGGAAGGAGTGTTCGTAGCCGCCCTGGGCGGCCCATGGTTTTATCAGCGCCTTTGAGGTGCTCACCCAATTACCCCCCGGCTTTGCCGGGGGGTAATTTCATTCGCCGGCCGTTCCTAGGCGGATGGCGCGCCCGCATCCCCTATCATGCTCAACGCCACGGCCTCCGCCACTTTGATGCCATCCACGGCGGCGGAGAGTATCCCGCCCGCGTAACCGGCGCCTTCGCCGGTGGGGTAGAGTCCCCGGGTGTTCACGCTCTGGAAATCCTCGTTGCGGGTGATGCGCACCGGGGAAGAGGTGCGCGTCTCGACGCCGGTCAGCACCGCGTCGTGCATGGAGAATCCCTTGATCTGCTTCTCGAAGGCCGGGAGGGCCTCGCGGATGGCTTCGATGGCGTAATCCGGCAGGGCGCTGCTGAGGTCGCACAAATGCACGCCGGGCGTATAGGACGGCAGCACCGAGCCCAGCGCGGTGGAGGGTTTGCCGGCGAGGAAATCGCCGACCAGTTGCGCCGGGGCTTGGTAGTTTCCGCCGCCCAGTTCGAAGGCGCGGTGTTCCCAGTGACGCTGAAAGGCAATCCCCGCCAGCGGATGGCCGGGATAGTCGGCCGGTGAAATATCGACCACGATGCCGCTGTTGGCGTTGCGTTCGTTGCGCGAATACTGGCTCATGCCGTTGGTCACGACGCAGCCCGGCTCCGAGGCGGCGGCCACCACCTGTCCGCCCGGACACATGCAGAAACTGTAAACCGAACGGCCGTTGGCGCAGTGATGCACCAGCTTGTAATCGGCGGCGCCGAGCAAGGGGTCGCCGGCATTCTTGCCGAAACGGCAGCGGTCGATGAGCGATTGCGGGTGTTCGATGCGAAAGCCGATGGAAAACGGCTTGGCCTCGATTTCAACGCCCCGGTCGTAAAGCATCTGGAACGTGTCGCGGGCGCTGTGGCCCACCGCCAGCACGACATGCCCGGCGGCGATGCGTTCGCCGTCGGCCAGGATCACGCCGCGCACCTGCCCGTTGTCGATGTCGATGTCGGCCACGCGGCTCTGGAAGCGGATTTCTCCGCCCAGCCCTTGGATGGTCTCACGCATCTTTTCCACCATGCTCACCAGCCGGAAGGTGCCGATATGGGGCTTGCTGACATAGAGGATTTCGGGGGGCGCGCCGGCTTTGACGAATTCCGTGAGCACCTTTTTGCCGTGATGCTTGGGGTCCTTGATCTGGCTGTGGAGTTTGCCGTCGGAGAAGGTGCCGGCGCCGCCTTCGCCGAACTGCACGTTGGATTCGGGGTCGAGCTTGCCTTCCCGCCACAGGCCGAACGTGTCCTTGGTGCGCTCGCGCACCGCTTTGCCGCGCTCCAGAATGATCGGGCGAAACCCCATCTGCGCCAGAATCAGCCCGGCGAACAGCCCGGCCGGGCCCATGCCGATCACTACCGGCCGCGCGGCCAAGCCGCTCGGGGCCTGGGCAACGAATTGGTAACGGGTGTCCGGCGCCAGGGAGACATGCCGATCGCCATGCAGCCGTTCGAGCACCTCCGCCTCGTTTTTCAGCTCGACATCCAGGGTGTAGACAAAAACGATGGCCCGCGGCTTGCGGGCGTCATAACCGCGGCGGGTTATCGAGTAAGCGACCAGTTCATTCGCCTGAATGCCCAGGCGCTGGAGAATCGCCGCCTCGATGGCGCTTTCTGGATGACCCAGGGGGAGTTTGACTTCAGTCAATCGCAACATGCACAAAATTCCGGACGGACTTTAAGGCGCCCATTGTAATGGCGTTCAGGGCATAAACCTATGGCCGGGCTGTCCCGGAAACACTGGCGGCTTTCATCGGAATGCGCGCCATGCCAAGTGCAACGTCGGCGCACGCACCCTATCCCCATGGATTCTCCACCCGCACCTCCGGCAGGTTGAAATCCTGCACATTCCGGGTTACCAGAATCAAGCCATGTTCCAGCGCCGTAGCGGCCAGCAGGCTGTCGATGGAGGGCAGGGGGCGGCCCGCTGCGGCGAGGAGTTTTCCCCAGCGTTCGGCGACGGCCAGGTTGATCGGCAGCAGGCGGCTGCCGAACCAGGGGAGCAGTTCCGTTTCCAGCCATTCGGCCAGCGCCTGCTTTCGCGTTGGGTCGTCCAGGCGCTCGATGCCGCGCCGGATTTCGCCCACGCTGAGGACGCTGAAGTAGAGGCGTTCGTCCGCCGCTTTCTCGAACCACGCCAGCACACGGGGGTCGGGGGATTTTTTGCGCAGCTCGGAAACCACGTTGGTATCCAACAGGTAGTTCACAGCTCCAGCTCCCTCGTTGGCGTCTGTTCCCGCTCAAGGTCCACCTCTGCACCCATCAGTGGGGAGGTGCGGATGAGGTCGACGAAGCGCTTGCGGGGGCTGACAAGGCGGCGGTATTCCTCGCTGGACAGCACCACCGCCACCGGTTCGCCGCGCAGGGTGATTTCCTGCGGGCCGTCTGCTTGCGCTTCGCGCACCATTTCGCTGAATTTGGCTTTGGCGTCCTGTAGGGCCCATTGATGCATTTTCGCCTCCTCAACTAGTCGGACTAGTCAGTTTAATAAGATTGGCTGAGGAAGGAAAGGTTTCGTCGATGGCAAACAAAAACCCGGCTGCCGCGAGGCGCCGGGTTCTTTCTTTGAAACGGGGCCGTTCAGCGAGCCGAGAAGGTCATGCAGTTGGCCTGGTTCTGGACCATGCCGATGCGCACGCTGTCGGTCTGGCACTCGAAGTCCTCGTTGAACTTGCAGCCGGAGATTTTGCAGGCGCCGATGCCGGCGATCTGGTCGGCTTTGCGGGTGTGGCGGGACTCCTTGAGGAAGGTGTCGCAGCCGGGGCGGATGCCATCGCCGACGGTGATGGCGCGGGCGTGGCAACTGCTGCTGACGTTGTAGGCGCATTCGCTCACTTTGCATTCGGAGACGATGGGCATTTCGAAGCAGAGTTTATCCATGGTGTGAACTCCTGGTGGTGATCGGGAAAAAGGGAAGGCCCCGGAAGGGGCGGCGGCATGGCCGCCGGGGACGCCTTCAGACGGAGGCGCTGGGTCTCGCGTTGGGAAGCGAGGCTTTCAGGTTAGCCCCCATTGCCGGTCTTGTAAGGTGGGTGTTCACCCCAAACTCGTTTGGGGTGCGGAGAGCCTATCTTCCGTTCATGGTTCGATACCTCACCACGAACGGAAGATAGGACGTGCCGCCGTTCGCCCTGAGGTATCGAAGGGCAAGCCGCTATTCCTTCTCGAACAGCTTGCGGTACTCGCCGTAGCCTTCCTTCTCCAGGTCTTCCTTGGGAATGAAGCGCATGGAGGCGGAGTTCATGCAGTAGCGCTGGCCGGTGGGGGCGGGGCCGTCGTTGAACAGGTGGCCCAGGTGGGAGTTGGCGTGTTTGCTGCGCACTTCCACCCGCACCATGCCGTGGCTGCGGTCCTCGACGGTGGCGACGTTGGCCGGCTCCAGGGGCTTGGTGAAGCTGGGCCAGCCGGTGCCCGAGTCGAACTTGTCGCGGGAGCTGAACAGGGGTTCGCCGGACACCACGTCCACGTAGATGCCTTCTTGGTGGTTGTTCCAGTAGGCGTTGTGGAAGGCCCATTCGGTGCCGCTTTCCTGGGTGACCTGGTATTGCTCTGTGTTGAGGCGCTTCTTCAGCTCGCCTGCTGCCGGCTTCTTGAAGCCGCTTCCGTCCCATGCCATGGCGTGTCCTCCTAACATCATGCTTGCGACAACGAGCAGTAGCAGGTGCTTCATCGTCGTCTCCTTATTCGTTCGCTAAGTAAACCTAAGACCGGGGCCTCCGGTCAAAAGTTTTTCCGCAGGGGGTAAACTGAACGGCGAAAGGGGGACGCCATGGAACGGAAAAAAGTGAGCACCAGCAAGCTGTTGTCGGTGGGCTACGACGCGTCGAGCAGGACCCTGGAGGTGGAGTTCAACACCGGGGCGGTGTACCAGTACAGTGGGGTGTCGCCGGACCTTTACCGCCGCTTCATGGGGACGGGGTCGTTGACCAGCTTTTTCGAGGACCACATCGAGGAGGCGCTTCCGGCAAAGCGGGTGCTGGAGGGGGAAAGCGACAAGCCGAAGAGCGACGCCCGGTCGGAACTGGACAAGCTCTTCGGTGGATAAGGGCCGTGGACGTTCAGACTTGATCTGGCAGGGCGTGTCAGATGAGGCCGGAGGCTGCAACCGACCAGAAGCAGCCTCGTTTGCTGAAAATCGGGCGTTGTCACTTGATAACCGACAGAATCTCCTTTTCCAGGGCGCCCGTTGATACACACTCGGTACCTTGCCCGGTTGCATTTGCGGGGAATGACGCGGATCCACCAGAGTTAAGCGAAATGCTATCGGTGGCGGAATGTGGAATGTGGTTCGAGGCGGAGCTAACCGTCACCTGGCGTGTCACCATATACCGGGTATTGGCGGTCACCCTGGTTTGGTTTGAATTGACTTCCTCAAAGATCAAATTGACACGACCTTCAAGAGAAAGCTTCCGGTTGATAAAAAACAGTCCGTTGCCCATGACCTCGTACTGTTGGTTGGCCCTGGAGGCGGGAAAATCGTATGTTCGTTCGCCGCGCGCATTCTTCACATAGGACGTGACCCGGCCACAGTCGATGTACTTTTCGGGGTCGCCGTTGTAACTGACGTTGATTAGTCCAGAGGACTTGTCGAGGTTATTGATGACGAAGAACTGCTTGCCGAGTTCTGGAACGCTACTATTCCAGACGGCCGCACGCGGTTTGTCGATGATCTTCGTATTGTTCGCAGAACCCGGCGGTGTCGATGGACGGGCGTAGTCAAGCTTCCCGGCGCATCCGGCTAGGAGCAACAGGCCCAAAAGTGGCACAGCGTTTTTCATTTTTGTTCTCCCTGGATAGTGAGCGTAGGCGATGATGCACAACCGTTAATAGACGGAGGCAGCCGTCAGGATATTTTAAAATATGCTGACACCCATAATGCCATCGTAATTAGTTGTTGTGCCATCACTTTACCAGCTCCCTGTCAGTCTATTAATTGGTAATAGTACTGACAGCCGAAGGGCTGCTCGTGATATATCCCGGTCTTCCGTCTGAACTTCTACACCTCAGGCGATGGTGCCCCCGCCCAGACACACGTTGCTGTCGTAAACCACCACCGACTGCCCCGGCGTCACCGCCCACTGGGGCTGGGCGAAGTCGACGTCGCAGGAGGCCCCGTCCACGCGGGTGACGACGCAGGGGGCGTCGGCTTGGCGGTAGCGGGTTTTGGCGGCGTAGACCCAGTGGGGGTGCGGGGCTTCGCCGGACACCCAGCTCAGGTCCTGGGCGCTGAGTTTGTCCTTGAACAGCAAGGGATGGTCGTGGCCCTGGACCACGGTCAGGACGTTCTTCGCCATGTCCTTGCCGGCCACGAACCAGGGTTCGCCCTGGCCGCCGATGCCTAAGCCCTGGCGCTGGCCCAGGGTGTAGTACATCAGGCCTTCGTGCCTCCCCACCACCTTGCCTTCCGGGGTGACCATGTCGCCGGGCTCCTTGGGCAGGTAGCGGTTCAGAAACTCCCGGAACGGGCGCTCGCCGATGAAGCAGATGCCGGTGGAGTCCTTCTTCTTCGCCACCGCGAGACCCGCGTCCTCGGCGATCTTGCGTACTTCCCGCTTGTACAGGCTGGCCAGGGGGAAGAGGGTCTTGGACAGCTGGTGCTGGTTGAGGCGGTAGAGGAAGTAGCTCTGGTCCTTGGTGCCGTCTTCGGCTTTCAGCAGCTCGAATTTTCCTTGGCGCTCCCGCACCCCGGCGTAGTGGCCGGTGGCGATGTAGTCGGCGCCCAGGGCCAGGGCGTGGTCGAGGAAGGCCTTGAACTTGATTTCCGAATTGCACAGCACGTCCGGGTTGGGGGTGCGGCCGGCCTGGTATTCCTGGAGGAACAGGCTGAACACCCGCTCCTTGTATTCCTTGGCGAAGTTGACGCCTTCCACTTCGATGCCGATCTTTTCCGCCACCGCCAGCACGTCGAAGAAGTCCTGCTTGGCGGGGCAGTAGTCGTCCTGGTCGTCGTCCTCCCAGTTCTTCATGAACAGGCCCAGCACCTCGTAGCCCTGCTGCTTGAGGAGCAGGGCGGAGACGGCGGAATCCACGCCGCCGGACATGCCGACCACTACGCGGGCGCCGGAACGAGCAGCTTTGCTGCCGTTCCCGGCGGACCCGGCCCTTGCGGCCGTTTCCTTATTTCTCATTGGGGGATGCTCCCGCTTTCCATTCTTCCAGGGTGAACACGGCGGCCGGCTCGCCGTTGTCGAAGAACCAGGAATCGACGATGTATTCCCGGCCGGTTTGGGTTTCCACGATCCGCGCGCCCCAGTGGTCGTTGACCAGGTAGGGGGCGCGCCTCACCCGCTCCCGCAGTTGGTGGTATTTCAGCCAGCCCCGGTGTTCCAGCAGCTCCAGGTAGGCGGTGGTGTTGTGGGAGTGGTCCAGGCAGTCCATGCGACCGTCCACGCCGTCGTCGTCGGCGTTGCCCCCCTTGTCGTTGCGGGTGGGAGTCTGCTGGCCGGCGATGGTCTCGAATTGGCCGATGGCCTGGGCGATGGCCTCGCGCTCGGCTTCGGGGGTTTTCGCCCGCCTGAACAGGGCGCGGATTTTCAGCAGCTGCTTGCCGTTGACGATGACGGTGGCTTGGGTGCCGCAGTCGTAGTTGTAGCAGATGTCCACCTGGTCCGCCGCCGCCGCGCCGCAGAACAGCAGCCCTGCCGCCAGGAGGAAACGGCTAGCAGTGGCTGATGGCGTCCAGCGGGTAGCGCTTGCCGGCAAGATAGTCTTCCACGCACTTGAGGATCAGCGGGCTGCGGTGGCGCTCCTGGCCGGCGCGGATTTCTTCCGGGCTGAGCCACAGGTTGCGGACGATGCCTTGATCCAGCTTTCGCTCCGGGTCGAAGCCGGTCACCTGCCCGCCGAAGGCGAAGCGCAGGTAGACGATGTCCTTCTTCGGGTGCCGCCAGCTGTAGACGCCGAGGAGGAATTCGGGCGCGAAATGGTGGGCGGTTTCTTCCAGGGCCTCCCGCACCACGCCTTCGGCCAGGGTCTCGTTGGGTTCCCAGTGGCCGGCGGGCTGGTTGAAGCGCAGGCCGTCGTCGGTTTCTTCCTCCACCAGGAGGAACTTGCCGTCCCGTTCGATGACGGCGGCGACGGTAACGTTGGGTTTCCAAATCATGATGCAAAACCGTGATGAAGAGGCGCTATCTTAACAGCGCCGGGGGCAAAAGAAAAAAATGGACCGGGGAGGCACACCACCGCACTTCTCCCTCCCCCTTGACGGGGGAGGGTAGGGGTGGGGGTGAGAGGGTGGAGGAGGGAACGTTACCGCTTATCACCCCCATCCCAGCCTTCCCCCGTCAAGGGGGAAGGAGCATTAGGTAGCCGCTTTGGCGGCCCAAGGTTATATCGGCGCCTTTGAGGCCCTCACCCAGTAAGCCCCCGGCATGGAGCCACGATTGTTTCAGCGTTTTCCTAAGCTTCCCGCCACTGCCCGGGGGCCAGCCCCTCCAGGGTCCAGTCGCCGATGCGCCAGCGGATCAGGCGCAGGGTGGGGAAGCCCGCCTTGGCGGTCATGCGCCGTACTTGGCGGTTCTTGCCTTCCTGGATGGTCAGTTCCAGCCAGGACGTGGGGATGCTCTGGCGGAAGCGCACCGGCGGGTTGCGGGGCCACAGGCCGGCGGGTTCGTCCATGGCGCGCACTTTGGCCGGGCGGGTGATGAAATCCCCCAGGTCCACGCCCCGGCGCAAGCTTTCCAGGGCGGCCTCGTCGGGGAGGCCTTCCACTTGAACCCAATAGGTTTTTTCCTTGCCGAAGCGGGGGTGGCTGAGCCGGTGTTGCAATGCCCCGTCATCGGTTAGAATGAGGAGTCCTTCACTGTCCGTATCCAGGCGGCCAGCCGGGTAGACTCCCTCCACCGGAATGTAAGTTTTCAGGGTGGGATGTTTTTCGTGGGGGCTGAACTGCGTGATAACGCCGTACGGCTTGTTGAAAAGAATGATCCTGCTCATGCTGGCGCCGGTGAAGGAGTGGGTCGAAATTCTACAGGATTTCCCTTTCCAGTGATTCCGGCACCGCGTTCGCCCAGGGCGGCTGCGGGCCTTACTTTTTGAGGTAGACGCAGCATGTATCAGCACATCCAGGTGCCGGCCCAGGGCCAGAAGATCACCGTCAACCAGGACTTTTCCCTCAACGTTCCCGATCATCCGGTGATTCCCTTCGTCGAGGGGGACGGCACGGGGGTGGACATCACCCCGGTGATGCGCAAGGTGGTGGACGCGGCGGTGGCCAAGGCCTACGGTGGCAAGAAGCAGATCGCCTGGATGGAAGTCTACGCCGGCGAGAAGGCCACCCGGGTCTATGACGCCGACACCTGGCTGCCCGACGAAACGGTACAGGCGGTGAAGGACTACGTGGTGTCCATCAAGGGCCCCTTGACCACCCCCACTTCCGGCGGCATCCGCTCCCTCAACGTGGCTCTGCGCCAGATGCTGGACCTCTACGTCTGCCTGCGCCCGGTGCGCTGGTACACCGGCGTCCCCAGCCCGGTGAAGGCGCCGGAGAAGGTGGACATGGTGATCTTCCGCGAGAACACCGAGGACATCTACGCCGGCGTGGAATGGGAAGTGGGCAGCGCCGAAGTGAAGAAGGTGATCGAGTTCCTGCAGAAGGAAATGGGGGTGAAGAAAATCCGCTTCCCCGACACCTCCGCCATCGGCATCAAGCCGGTGTCCGTGGAAGGCTCCGAGCGTCTGATCCGCAAGGCCATCCAGTACGCCATCGACAACGGCCGCAAGTCCGTGACCCTGGTGCACAAGGGCAACATCATGAAGTTCACCGAAGGGGGCTTCAAGAAGTGGGGCTACGAGCTGGCGGCCAAGGAATTCGGCGCCGAGCCCATCGACGGCGGCCCGTGGATGAAATTGCCCAACGGCATCGTCATCAAGGACGTGATCGCCGACGCCTTCCTGCAGCAGATCCTGCTGCGCCCCGAAGAGTACGACGTGGTGGCCACCCTGAACCTCAACGGCGACTACATCTCCGACGCCCTGGCGGCGGAAGTGGGCGGCATCGGCATTGCCCCCGGCGCCAACCTGTCCGACTCCATCGCCATGTTCGAGGCCACCCACGGCACTGCCCCCAAGTACGGCGGCAAGGACTACGTCAACCCCGGCTCCATCATCCTCTCCGCCGAGATGATGCTGCGCCACATGGGCTGGCAGGAAGCCGCCGACCTGATCGTGAAAGGCATGGAAGGCGCCATCGCCTCCAAGCAGGTGACCTACGACTTCGCCCGCCTGATGGAAGGCGCGACGCAGGTGTCCTGCTCCGCCTTCGGCCAGGGGATCATCGAGCACATGTAATTTTCTCGCCGCCCAAAGGTGGAATCAACAAAGCCGGGAGCTCATCACTCCCGGCTTTGTTTTTGGCGGTTAAGGGCTTTGGTGGCGCAGGCGACCTCGCCTGCATTGCCCGCCGGGAGGCGGGCCTGCGGCCCGATGCAGGCGAGGTCGCCTGCGCTACAAAAAGCGGTCCAGCAGCTTGCGGCTGTGGGGGTCCAGGGCCTGTAGGTCGCGGATCAGGAACTGGATGCCGTGGCTGTCGGCGATCAGCAGGGTGGAGCCGCCGATGCGGCGGATGTCTTCCTCCCCCTTGAGGACGAATGCCGTGTCGCCCCGGTCGGTTTCCACCTCCCAGGTGCTGGGGGTGGCGAAGCTGGAGACCTGGCGCAGGCGGCGGATTTCCGGCATGAATTCCCGGCTTGCCAGTTCTTCTTCCACCAGGTTTTTCGTTTCTGCGGGCAGCTCGTCCAGATGGTCGATCCACGCCAGTTCGTGGCCGTCGGCGCTCACCAGGGCGATGCCCTGGTCCGGCGCGGCGATGGGGAAGGCCCGCACCGGCACCACGCCTTCGTGCACTTCGCCGTCGGCAACCGTGAACGCCAGCCGGCCGGCGGCGTTGCGGCTGAGTCGGAAGTCGATGGCCTTGGTCATTTCTCGCCCCCTTTCGCCCCGCTCCATTCCTTGTCTTCCATTTCCGTATCCACGTTGCGGGCCTGGGCCTGGTAGAGGCGGTGGTAGGCGCCCTCCTGGGACATCAGCTGCTCGTGGTTGCCCACTTCGACGATCCGGCCCCGGTCCATCACCACCAGCCGGTCGGCCTGGCGCAGGGTGCTCAGGCGGTGGGCGATGGCGATGGTGGTGCGGCCCTGCACCAGGTTGTCCAGGGCCTTCTGGATTTCCTTCTCGGTTTCCGTGTCCACCGAGGAAGTGGCCTCGTCCAGGATCAGGATACGGGGGTCGATCAGCAGGGCGCGGGCGATGGAGATGCGCTGGCGCTCGCCGCCGGACAGGCCCTGGCCCCGTTCCCCCACCAGGGAGTCGTAGCCTTGGGGCAGGCGCAGGATGAACTCGTGGGCGTGGGCGGCCCGGGCGGCGGCGACGATTTCCTCCCGAGTCGCGTCGGGTTTGCCGTAGGCGATGTTCTCGGCGATGGTGCCGAAAAACAGGAAGGGCTCCTGTAGCACCAGGCCGATGTGGCGCCGGTATTCGGCTACCGGCAGCGAGCGGATGTCCACCCCGTCGATGCGCACGGCGCCTTCGGTGACGTCGTAGAAGCGGCAGATCAGGTTCACCAGGGTGCTTTTGCCCGAGCCGCTGTGGCCCACCAGGCCGATCATCTCGCCGGGGGCGATGGCCAGGTCCAGGCCGCGGATGACGGAGCGGTTGCCGTAGCGGAAGCCCACGTCTTTCAATTCGATCCGGCCGGTGACCTTGTCCAGGTGCACCGGGCTGGCGGGCTCGGGGACGCTGGAGACGTGGTCCAGGATGTCGAAAATGCGCTTGGCGCCGGAGGCGGCCTTCTGGGTCACCGATACGATGCGGCTCATGGAGTCGAGGCGGGTGTAGAAGCGGCTGATGTAGGCGAGGAAGGCGGTGAGCACGCCGACCGTGATTTGGTCCCGGGACACCTGCCAGATGCCGAAGGCCCACACCACCAGCAGGCCCATTTCGGTGAGCAGGGTGACGGTGGGGGAGAACAGGGACCAGGTCTTGTTCAGCCGGTCGTTGATCGCCAGGTTGTGGCGGTTGGCTTCCCGGAAGCGCTCCGCTTCGCGCTTTTCCTGGGCGAAGGCCTTCACCACCCGGATGCCGGGGATGGTGTCGGCCAGGACGTTGGTCACCTCGGCCCACACCCGGTCCACTTTTTCGAAGCCGGTGCGCAGCCTGTCCCGCACCACGTGGATCAGCCAGGCGATGAGGGGGAGGGGCAGCAGGGTCACCAGGGCCAGCCAGGGGTTGATGGACACCAGGATCACCGCGGTCATGGCGATCATCAGCACGTCGGTGGCGAAGTCCAGCAGGTGCAGGGAGAGGAACACGTTGATGCGGTCGGTCTCCGAGCCGATGCGGGCCATCAGGTCGCCGGTGCGCTTGCCGCCGAAGTATTCCAGGGACAGCTGCAGCAGGTGCTCGAAGGTGGTGGTGCGCAGGTCGCGGCCGATGCGCTCGGACACCAGGGCCAGGATGTAGGTCTTGGCCCAGCCCAGGCTCCAGGCCACCAGGGCCGCTCCCAGCAGCCCGCCGAGGAGCAGGGTTACGATTCCGACGTCGATGGGTTTGCCGTTCTGGTAGGGAATCAGCACCTCGTCCATCAGGGGCATGGTCAGGTAGGGGGGCACCAGGGTGGCGGCGGTGGAGGCCAGGGTGAGGAGGAAGCCCGCCAGTAGCGGCCATTTGTAAGGCTTGGCGAAGCGCCACAGGCGGAACAGGGTCCAGGTGGAAGGTGGGGTGTGGATCACCTTGCTGCATACCGGGCATTCCTCCTGGTCCGCTTCCAGGGGGGTGTTGCAGGTGGGGCACAGGGCCTCCTCGGGGGGCGGCACCGGCCGGCCGGTGACGTGGCTTTCCCGCTGGGATTCGAAGCGGCCCACCAGCCGCAGGGCGGCCAGGTTCTGGCCCAGGGTGTAGCGCCAGCAGGCCAGGCGTCCGGATTCGTCGTGCAGTTCCAGGCTGCCCACCCCGGCGTGGTCGTGGTGGCGCAGGACGAGGCCCTGGCGATAGGGCCACTCCTGCCATTCCTGCTCCGGCGCTTTGGCCAGCAGCCGGCGGTCGGTGACCGCCACCAGGCCGCGGGTGAAGCGCAGCTGCCCATCCAGGTCCGTTTCCAGCCAGGCCAGGATTTCCTCGCCGGGAGTCAGGCGGGATTCCGCCTCGGCGCGCCAAGCATCGGGCAGGGCGCCGCCGGTGGGAACGGAAAGGGGGGGGCGGGTAGTCATGTAAGAGCCTATGTTCGGTAGCCAGGGAGCGCTTGCGGGCCCGGTGGGTGCGGAGTTTACTTGTCCGGGTGCCGGGCGTACAGTGCGCCCCCTCCACGGGGGTTTTTCGGCCGCAAAAATACCTCTTAACGCGGTAAACCGAAATCCGTGCACAGCGTTAAAGGGTTTCACCGCTCGAACGTTTGAACATGGAAAAAAAAGATATTCAGATTCTCCGGGTCCTGCCCCTGCGCGGGCCCAACCTGTGGACCTACCGCCCGGTGCTGGAAGCCTGGGTGGACATCGGGGCCCTGGAAGACTTCCCCTCCAATACCCTTCCCGGCTTTTACGAACGTCTCGCCTCCTGGCTGCCTTCCCTGGTGGAGCACCGCTGCAGCGTGGGCGAGCGGGGCGGTTTCCTGAAGCGGGTGCAGGAAGGCACCTGGGCCGCCCACATCCTGGAGCACGTCACCCTGGAACTGCAGAACCTGGCGGGCCAGCGCACCGGCTTCGGCAAGGCGCGGGAGACGTCCGAGCGGGGCGTCTACAAGGTGGCCGTCCGCTCCCGCCAGGAAGAGGTGACCCGGGCCTGCCTCGACGCCGCCCGGGAACTCATCATGGCGGCCATCGAGGACAAGCCTTTCGACGTGCCGGCCACGGTGGCGCATTTGCGCGGCGTGGCCGACTCCCACTGCCTCGGCCCCAGCACGGCGTGCATCGTCGACGCCGCCACCGAACGCCATATCCCCTCCCTCCGGCTCACCGACGGCAACCTGGTGCAGCTGGGCTACGGCGCCAGGAGCCGCCGCATCTGGACCGCCGAGACCGACCGCACCAGCGCCATCGGCGAGGGCATCGCCAGCGACAAGGACCTCACCAAAAGCCTGCTGGGCTTCGCCGGGGTGCCGAATCCCGGCGGGCGCATGGTGGATAGTCCGGCGGACGCCTGGGATGCGGCGGAGGACATCGGCCTGCCGGTGGTGGTCAAGCCCTGCGACGCCAACCACGGCCGGGGGGTGTTCACCGACCTCAACACCCGGGAGGAGGTCGAACGGGCCTACCTGGCGGCTCGGGAGGAAGGCAGCGGCGTGATGGTGGAGCGCTTCATCCGGGGCAACGCCCATCGCCTGCTGGTGGTGGGGGGGCGGATGGTGGCGGCCACCATGGGCAAAACCCTGACCGTCACCGGCGACGGCAAATCCACCGTGCTGGAATTGATCGAAAGCCAGATCAACAGCGACCCCCGCTGCGGCGTCGAGGAGGAATTTCCCCTCGAACCCCTGGTGCTGGAGAAGGAGCCCATCGCTCTGCTGGAGCTGGAGCGCCAGGGTTTCCATCCCGATTCCGTCCCCCCCGCCGGCCGGGAAGTGCTGGTCAAGCGCCAGGGGGACCTAGCCTACGACGTCACCGACCGGGTCCATCCCGCCGTGGCCGCTACGGTGGCCCTGGCCGCCCGGGTGGTGGGCCTGGATGTCGCCGGGGTGGACGTGGTGGCCGAGGACATTTCCCGCCCCCTGGAAGACCAGGGCGGCGCCATCGTCGAAGTCAACGCCGGCCCCGGCCTGCTGATGCACCTCAAGCCCGCCGAGGGCCAGCCCCGCCCCGTGGGCGCAGCCATCGTCGACCATCTGTTCCCCCACGGGGAGAGCGGACGCATCCCCATCGTGGGCGTCTCCGGCAGCCACGGCACCACCGCCGTGGCGCGGCTGGCGGCTTGGCTGATCCAACTGGGTGGCACCCGGGTGGGGTTGGCCTGCGCCGACGGCCTGTATTTCGACCGGCGACAGGTGGAAAAGGGCGACCGCGCCAACTGGGCCGCCGGCCGCAAGGTGCTGCTCAACCGGGGAGTGGAAGCGGCGGTGTTCGAGAACGGCAGTCGCGCCATCGTTTCCGAAGGGCTGGCCTACGACCGCTGCCAGGTGGGCGTGGTCACCAGCCTGGACCCGAGCGCCCTGTTGCCGGAGTACTACATCGACGACGCCGAGCGGCTGTTCAATATCCTGCGCACCCAGGTGGACGTGGTCTGGCCGGAAGGGGCGGCGGTGCTCAACGGCGGCGACCCGGAGGTGGCGAAGATGGCGGAGCTGTGCGACGGGGATGTGATTCTCTTCGGCCTCGATCCGGATGCACCGGCCATGGCCGGGCACCGGAGCCAGGGCAAGCGGGCGGCGTTCGTCCGGGACGGCCGCCTGGTGCTGGCCCACGGCAAGGACGAAACCCCCTTGGCCGATCTGGCGGCCGTTCCTCTCGCCGCCGCCGAGGGTGGCGTCGAGAGCCTGTTGGCGGGGGTGGGGGCGGCCTGGGCCCTGGGCATCTCCCTGGACCTGATCCGCGCCGGGATCGAAACCTTCGAAATGGCTTGATTGGGAAAAAAGCGTTTCACCGCAGAGGACGCGGAGGACGCAGAGGAAAGGCAAAGCGTGTTAAACCACGAATTCACACGAATTCTTTAAAAATTCAGCACCATCCCATTCGTGGTTAATTTTGCTTTTCCTCTGCGTCCTCCGCGTCCTTTGCGGTTCAAAGAATATTAAGGACTAGCTCATGGAAGTATCGCGTATCCGGGCGCTGCGGGGCCCCAATCTGTGGAGCCGGCATACGGCGATCGAAGCCATTGTCGCCTGTGCCGAAAATGAACGCTCCCTTGGCCTCATGCCGGGTTTCGAGGACCGTCTGCGGGCCCGTTTTCCCGACATCGGCGCCCTGCGGCCCATGGGCGACGAAGGGGACATTTCCCTCGCCCACGCCCTGACCTTCGCCGCCCTGGGGCTCCAGGCCCAGGCGGGCTGCCCGGTGACCTTTAGCCGCACCACCGCCACTCTTGAGACAGGGGTGTATCAGGTGGTGGTGGAATATAGCGAGGAGGCGGTGGGCCGCTTGGCCTTCGAACTGGCCCAGGTGCTGTGCCGGGCGGCGGAAGAAAACACCCCTTTCGATCTGGCCGACGCCTTGCTCCGCCTGCGGGAACTGGACGAGGACGTGCGCCTCGGACCCAGCACCGGCGCCATCGTGCAGGCGGCCCAGGCTAGGGGGATTCCCGTCCGGCGGCTGACCGAGGGCAGCCTGGTGCAATTCGGCTGGGGCAGCAAACAGCGCCGCATCCAGGCCGCCGAAACCGACCAGACCAGCGCCATCGCCGAGGCCATCGCCCAGGACAAGGAGTTGACCAAGACCCTGCTGGAGGCCGCCGGCGTGCCGGTGCCAACCGGCCGGGGAGTATCGGACGTGGAACAGGGCTGGGCGGTGGCCAGCGAAATCGGTTTGCCGGTGGTGGTCAAGCCCCAGGACGGCAACCAGGGCAAGGGGGTGACGGTCAATATCGCCGACCGGGAGCAGTTCCTGGCGGCCTACGCGGCGGCGTCCGAAATCAGCGACGAAATCCTGGTGGAGCGCTTCATTCCCGGCCACGACCACCGCCTGCTGGTGGTGGGCAAGCAGCTGGTGGCCGCCGCCCGGCGGGAGCCGCCCCACGTCATCGGCGACGGGGTCCATACCGTGCGCGAGCTGGTGGAGCAGGTCAACGCCGACCCCCGCCGCAGCGAGGGCCACGCCACTTCCCTGACCAAGATCCGCTTCGACGATATCGCCCTCACCCGGCTTGCGGCGGATGGCCTCTCCGCCGAATCGGTGCCCCCTCAGGGGGCGCGGGTGGTGCTGCGCAACAACGCCAACCTGTCCACTGGCGGCACCGCCACCGACGTCACCGACGACGTTCACCCCGAACTGGCCGCCCGGGCGGTGGAGGCGGCCCAGATGATCGGCCTGGACCTCTGCGGCGTGGACGTGGTGTGCGAGACCGTGATCAAGTCCCTGGAGGACCAGGGCGGCGGCATCGTCGAAGTCAACGCCGCTCCGGGCTTGCGCATGCATCTCTCGCCCTCCTTCGGAAAGGGACGCCCGGTGGGGGAGGCCATCGTCGCCACCCTGTATCCCGAGGGCGACAACGGCCGCATTCCGGTGGTGGCGGTGGCCGGCACCAACGGCAAGACCACCACCGTGCGCCTCATCAGCCACATCCTGGGGACCTGGGGTCTGCGGGTGGGCATGACCAATTCCGACGGGGTCTACATCCAGGGCCAGCGCGTCGATACCGGTGATTGCAGCGGCCCCAAGAGCGCCCGCAACGTGCTGTTCCACCCCGACGTGGACGCGGCGGTGCTGGAAACCGCCCGGGGCGGCGTGCTGCGGGAGGGATTGGCCTTCGACCGCTGCAACGTGGCGGTGGTGACCAACATCGGCATGGGGGACCACCTGGGCCTGTCCTACATCAGCACGGTGGAGGATCTGGCGGTGGTGAAGCGGGTCATCGTCCAGAACGTGGCCGCCGACGGGGTGGCCGTGCTCAACGCGGCGGATCCCATGGTGGTCAAGATGGCCGGGGCCTGCCCCGGTTCGGTGATTTTCTTCACCGCCGACAGCCATCACCCGGTCATGGCCACCCACCGCGCCCAGGGGCAGCGGGTGGTGTACGTGGACGGCGGGGATGTCGTGGCGGCGGAAGGCGGCGTCGAACACCGCCTTCCCCTGGCGCAAATCCCCCTCACCCGCAACGGCACCATCGGCTTCCAGGTGGAAAACGCCATGGCGGCCGCGGCCGCCGCCTGGGGCCTGGGCGTGGAGTGGGAAACCCTCCGCGCCGGCCTGGCGTCCTTCGTCAACGACGCGGCCACCGCTCCCGGCCGCTTCAACCTGTACGACTACCGGGGCGCCACCCTGATCGCCGACTACGGCCACAACCCCGACGCCATCCTGGCCCTGGTGAAGGCGGTGGACGCCATGCCGGCCAAGCGCCGGCTGGTGGTCATCAGCGGCGCCGGGGATCGGCGGGACGAGGACATCCGCCAGCAGACCCAGATTCTGGGGGATGCTTTCGACGGCGTGATCCTGTACCAGGACCAGTGCCAGCGCGGACGGGCCGACGGCGAGGTGCTGGCCCTGCTTCAGCAGGGCTTGGCCAACGCCAAGCGGGCCGCCCGGATCGAGGAAATCCGCGGCGAATTCACGGCCATCGACGCCGCCCTCGCCCGCCTGGAAGCCGGCGGCCTGTGCCTGATCCTGATCGACCAGGTGGACGAGGCCCTGGCCCACATCGCCCAGCGGGTGGCCGAGGGCTGAACTGCCCTGGGGGAGCGGCCTCCGGGCCGGGATTTATAGTGTTTCGCGACCTGGCGGCCGCTCCCGCGAAAGGCCGCTCCACCTGCGTGTCTTGGCGGTTTGAAGCGGGTTCGGCTATACCTCTTCCGGGATATTCACCCGGTCAGGTAACTAACGGAAAATACGTGTTTTGCCGGAAGAATTCGGTATACTTGGCCGGCACATGCACGCACTGCTCCGGAAACTCTACAACATCAAGATATGGCTTCGCCTGGTGGTTTCCATCTGGGCGATGCTGGTGATTGCCTGGACCAGCGTGATCTACTGGGCCTCCTACGAGCAGCGCCGCACCGCCATCGAGCAGGCCCGCGACTTTTCCCTCAGCGTCCACCAGATGACCCTCGCCGGACTCACAGGCATGATGATTACCGACACCATTTCCCAGCGGGCGGTGTTCCTGGAGCAGATCGAGAAATCCAACAACATCCGCCACCTGTCCGTGGTGCGGGGCGACAACGTGGTGCGCCAGTTCGGCAAGGGGCTGGCGGCGGAATCCCCCACTGATGCGGTGGAAGAGCGGGTGTTGCGCAGCGGGAAATCCTTTTTCCAGGTCCAGACCACCGAGGCGGGGGAGAGCCTGCGGGTGGTGATGCCGGCCATCGCCCAGTCCAACTATTTGGGCAAGAACTGCCTCTCTTGTCACCAGGTTCCGGAAGGCGCGGTGCTGGGGGCGGTGAGCATGGAAATCTCCCTGGACAAGGTGAACGACGCGGTGAGTGTCTTCGGCTCCAAAGTGTTCGTGGTGGCGGTGCTGATCAGCGTGCCCCTGCTGGTGTTCATCTATGTCTTCATCTCCCGCTTCGTCACCTTCCCCTTGCGGGAAATGACCAAGGGCCTGGACAAGATCGCCCTGGGGGAGAGCGACCTGTCCCAGCGCCTGGCGATCCACGGCCGCGACGAGATCGGCCAGGCATCGGCCGCCTTCAACCGGGTGATCGCCAAGGCCCGCAAACTGATCAATACCGAGAAGCTGGCGGCGCTGGTGTTCGAGAACTCCCTGGAAAGCGTGATGGTGTGCGACGGCGCAGGGCGCATCCAGATGGTGAACAATGCCTTCACCGATACCACCGGCTACCATCCGGAAGAAGTGATCGGCAAGTCGCCCGCCATGCTCAGTTCCGGCAAGCACGATATGGCCTTCTATGCCAATTTTTGGTACACCCTGCTAAAAGACGGACGCTGGCAGGGGGAAATCTGGAACAAGCGCAAGAACGGCGAAGTCTATCCCGAATGGCTCAACATCAGCACGGTGGTCAACAACGAGGGAGACATCGACTATTTCGTGGCGGTGTTCAGCGACATCACCGAGCGCAAGCGCCACGAAGAGATCATTGCCTTCCAGGCCTACCACGACGCCCTCACCGGCCTGCCCAACCGCACCCTGTTCAAGGACCGCCTGGAACAGGCCCTCACTATGGGGCGGCGCACCAAGGATGCCCAGGCGGCGGTGATGCTGCTGGACCTGGACCGGTTCAAGATCATCAACGATACCCTGGGCCACAACATCGGCGACCAGTTGCTGCAGGAGGTGGCCGGCCGCCTCAAGGGCTGCCTGCGGGAGTCGGATACCGTGGCCCGCCTCGGCGGCGACGAATTCACCCTGCTGCTGCCCCGCATCGAGCGGCCGGAGGATGCGGCCCTGGTGGCGGCGAAAATCCTCGACTCCATGCGCCAGCCGTTCCACCTGGGGGGCAAGGACCTGTTCGTCACCCCCAGCATCGGCATCAGCATCTTCCCCCAGGACGGGGAGGATGCCGACACCCTGATCAAGAAGGCCGACAGCGCCATGTACTACGTGAAGGACCAGGGGCGGGCCAATTTCTACCTCTACTCCGAGGAACTGGACGCCCAGCCGTCCCTGCGCCTGGAGATGGAAAGCCAGCTCTACAGCGCCCTGGAGCGCCAGGAATTCATCGTCTACTACCAGCCCCAGTTCGACCTCACCACCGGCAAGGCCTACGGCGCCGAGGCCCTGATCCGCTGGCGCCATCCCATCATGGGCCTGGTGCCGCCGTCGGACTTCATTCCCCTGTCGGAGGAAACCGGCCTCATCGTCCCCATCGGCGCCTGGGTGGTGCAGACCGCCTGCATGCAGGCCCGGAGCTGGTGCACCACCGGCGTCATGCCCGGCGTGCTGATCGCGGTCAACTTGTCGCCCCGCCAGTTCCACCGGGCGGACGTGGTCAAGCTGGTGAAGGATGCCCTGGACTACAGCGGCCTGCCGCCGGAATGCCTGGAACTGGAAATCACCGAGAGCCTGGCGATGCAGGACGTGGAATACTCGGTGCGTACCCTCCACGCCCTGGCGGACCTGGGGGTGCAACTGGCCATCGACGACTTCGGCACCGGCTATTCCAGCCTCAACTACCTGAAGAAAATGCCGGTGAACACCCTCAAGATCGACCGCTCTTTCGTGCGCGACATCACCACCGACCCGGACGATTCCGCCATCGTCTCGGCGGTGATCAGCATGGCCCACAGCCTGGGATTGCGGGTGATCGCCGAAGGGGTGGAAACCGAGGAGCAGTTGAACGTGCTGCGTGCCCTCAACTGCGACCGGGCCCAGGGCTACCACTTCAGCCGCCCCCTGCCGGCGGACGACGCGGCGGAGTTCCTGCGCAAGGACAACGGCCGCTGACGGCGGCTGCCCAGCCTTTACTTCACTTGGGGCGGGGTCTATAGTGAAGGACCAATTGGCTTTCCCCAGAGGAAGAAAGGATCCTTAAATGGATGTGTCCCAAATCAGTTCCGCGGCCAGCATGCTGCAAAGCCAGCAGACCGGCGATGCGGTGGGCATAAGCGTCCTCAAGAAGGCGCTCCAGAACCAGACGGAAAACGCGGCGCAGTTGATCAACAGCGTGCCCCAGCCCCAGAAGACGACCGACCCCAACGCCACCCTCGGCCGCAACATCGACGTCAAGGCGTAAAGTCCGACCGGCTCGAATTCATGAACCCCGCCACGGCGGGGTTTTTATTTTTCCGGCAGGAATAGTTCCAACAGGTCGTTGAGGAAGTTGCGCCCCCGCTCCGTGGGGCGCCAGATTTCCCCCTCCCGTTCCAGCAGTCCCTTCCCCCGTGCTTCCAGCAGCTTCCCCTCGATGGCGGAAAAGGGCAGGCCGGTGCGCTCTTCGAACAGCGACACCGAAAACCCTTCCGTCAGCCGCAGGGCGTTCATCAGGAACTCGAAGGGCAGGTCCTCGTCGTCCACCTCCTGCTCGCTTTCCACACCGCCGCCCGCCAGGGCTTGCTCCATGTAGCGGTCCGGCGAACGGTGCCGGGCTTGGCGCAGAATGCGAGGCGTGGTGGTTGCCGATTCATCGGCTTTAGCACCCCGCCCTCCTCCTTGCGGAGGGAAGCTCAGCTTGCCGTGGGCGCCGGCCCCCAGGCCCAGGTAGTCGCCGAACTGCCAGTAGTTGAGGTTGTGGCGGCATTCCTTCCCCGGAAGGGCAAAGGCGGAGGTTTCGTAATGGCGGTAGCCGGCGGATTCCAGGGCGGCGGCGATCTCCTCCTGCATGGCGTAGGCCGCGTCCTCGTCGGGGACCGGGGGCGGGGCGCGGTGGAAAGCGGTGCCCGGCTCCAGGGTCAGGTGGTAGGCGGAGAGGTGGTCGGGGGCGAAGGCCAGGGCGGCTTTCACATCCTCCAGGGCTTCTGCGGTGGTTTGTTCCGGCAGGGCGTAGATCAGGTCCAGGTTTAGGTTGTCGAAGTGCTCCCGCGCCAGTTCCGCCGCCCGCCGTGCTTCCCGGTCGTCGTGGATGCGCCCCAGGGCCTGGAGGTGACGGGGATTGAAGCTCTGGATGCCGAGGGACAGGCGGTTGATTCCCGCGTCCCGGAAGCCGCGGAACTTGTCCGCTTCGATGGCGCCGGGGTTGGCCTCCAGGGTGATTTCGGCGAAGGGGTTCAAAGGAATCCGCGCCCGCACGCCTTCCAGGAAGGCGTTTACCGCCTCGGGGGAAAACAGGCTCGGCGTGCCGCCGCCGAAGAATACCGTCTGAATGCGCCGCCCCCACACCAGCGGCAGGGACTGCTCCAGGTCCGCCAGCAGGGCGGCCACGTAGCGCTCCTCCGGCAGCTGGTCAGCGCTTTCGAAAGAGCTGAAGTCGCAGTAGGGACACTTGCGGACGCACCACGGAAGGTGGACGTAGAGGCTCAGGGGCGGCTGGGAGAACGGCACGTACTTAGACGGCGCCCTGCTTCAGCTTTTCCACCAGCTGGGCCAGGGCCTTGCCCCGGTGGCTGATGCCGTTCTTCACGTCCATGGGCAGCTCGGCGCCGGTCTTGCCGAATTGGGGAACCAGGAAATAGGGGTCGTAGCCAAAGCCGCCGTCGCCCCGAGGGGTGTCGATGATCTCCCCGTGCCAGCTGCCCTCGGCGATGATCGGCTGGGGGTCTTCCGGCCAGCGCACCAGGACGATGACGCAGTAGTAGTGGGCCTTGCGGTTGGGCTGGCCCTGCAGCAGCTCGATCAGCTTTTCGTTGTTGCGCTGGTCCGATTTGGGCTCCCCGGCGAAGCGGGCGGAGTAGACGCCGGGGGCGCCGTTGAGGGCGTCGACGCAGATGCCCGAGTCGTCCGCCAGGGCCGGCAGGCCGGAGTGGGCGGAGGCGTGGCGCGCCTTGGTGAGGCAGTTCTCGACGAAGGTGCAGTAGGGCTCTTCCGCTTCCGGGATGTTGAAGGCCGCCTGGGGCAGGGCCTCGAAGCCCAGGGGGCCGAGGATGGCGCCGATTTCCCGCAGCTTGCCGGCGTTGTTGCTGGCGATGACCAGTTTTTGCATGGATTCAAGACCTCTTAAGTTCGGTTACCGCAAAGGACGCAAAGGAATTCATCATTACTGGGTTTCCTTCGCGTACCTTTGCGTCCTTTGCGGTGAATGGTTTTTAAATCAGGCCCAGCGCCTGTTTCTGCCTGGCGATCAGTTCGCGGATGCCCTTTTCCGCCAAGTCCAGCATGGCGTTCAGCTCCGTCCGGCTGAAGGGCTCCCCTTCGGCGGTGCCCTGGACTTCCACCAAGCCGCCGCTGCCGGTCATGACCACGTTCATGTCGGTGTCGCAGGCCACGTCTTCCGGGTAGTCCAGGTCCAGCACCGGCACGCCTTCATAGACGCCCACCGACACGGCGGCGACGAAGTCGCGGATGGGGGATTGGGCGATGGCCTGCTTTTTCAGCAGGAAGGAGACGGCGTCGTGGAAGGCGACGAAGGCGCCGGTGATGCTGGCGGTGCGGGTGCCGCCGTCGGCCTGGATCACGTCGCAGTCCAGCACCACGGTGCGATCTCCCAGCAGGGTGAGGTCGCTCACCGCCCGCAGGCTGCGGCCGATGAGGCGCTGGATTTCCTGGGTGCGGCCAGTCTGCTTGCCCCGGGCCGCCTCCCGGTCGGTGCGGCTGCCGGTGGAGCGGGGCAGCATGCCGTATTCGGCGGTGACCCAGCCCTGGCCCTTGCCCTTGAGGAAGCCGGGGACTTTTTCGTCCACGCTGGCGGTGCAGATCACCTTGGTGTCGCCGAACTCCACCAGCACCGAGCCTTCGGCGTGGCGGGTGTAGCGGCGGGTGATGCGCACGTCGCGCATCTGGTCGGGTTGTCGCTGGCTGGGGCGCATGGTGTCCTTGCTTGAAAAGTCAGAAGGGGAATTATCCTACAAAAAAAGCTTGAACCGCCAAGGACGCAAAGGTACGCGAAGGAAAACCAGTGAAAGCATTCCTTTGCGAACCTTTGCGTCCTTAAGCGGTGAAATGCTTTGTCTATTTCGAGTACTTTTTGATCGCCGCCTGGATTTCCTGGATCGCCCGCTCGATGTCCTCGTCGGTGATTTGCAGCGCTTCGTCCGCCTTGCGGCTGGCGTTGAAGCTGTCGAGGCGGGTGGTCACCGCGTCCAGGGGCATGACGGCGGTGGACAGGGGCTGTTCGCCGGTTTTCCCGGGGTCGCCCCACATCACGCCCACGGCGGAGAGGTTGTCGCCGCCTTCGCCGGCCCGCAGTTCGGCGTGGTCCAGCAGTTCGTCCACGGCGCGGTTGATGGGGTAGGCGTCGAGGATGGACCCCAGCTCGTTGATGGACAGCATGCCCCACAGGCCGTCGGTGCACAGCAGCAGGATGTCGCCGTCTTTCAGGGGGGAGCGGGGGGACAGTTCCACCTCGGGAGGAATCTTGCCCCCCAGGCAGTTGTAGATTTTGTTGCGTTCCGGGTGGGTGTTCATCTGGGCTTCGCTGATGCGGCCGCTGTCGAACAACTGCTGCACCCGGGAGTGGTCGCGGGTGCGGGCCACCAGCTTGCCCCGGCGGAACAGGTAGAGGCGGGAATCCCCCACATGGGCCCACCAGGCGGTGTTCTTCTGGATCACGCAGGCGACGCAGGTGGTGCGGGGAAAGTCCGGCAGCTTGTTTTCCTCGGCGTAGTGGTAGATCGCCTCGTGGGCCTGGTGCATGGCCGCCTTGAGGAAGGCATGGGGGTCTTTCAGCAGGGGCTGGGCCTGGTTGCGGAACATCTCGGAAATCAGCTGTACCGCGATCTGGGCCGCCACTTCGCCGTGGAAGTGGCCCCCCATGCCGTCGGCCACCACCATCAGCAGGGCTTCCCGGCTGTAGGCGTAGGCCGCCCGGTCCTGGTTGTATTTGCGGCCGCCCTGGCGGCTGGTCTGGTAGACGGAGAATTTCATTGCCGTCCCTTGCCGAAGTCGCTCAGCTTGCGTTTGAGATTTTCCAGCATCGAGGGAGCTGGGGACGGCTCTTCCTCGGGAGCCGCCAGCAGGGCCTTTTGCAGGGCGTGGACGCTGTGGGGGCGCTTCATCGGGTCCAGCTGCAGGCACCAGTCCACGATGTCCAGCAACTGGTCGGAATACAGGCCCTTCCAGATCTTCTTCGCCGACACGTACTTGTCGTCCTCCACCCGCTGGTCCGCCGACTGGGGGGCGTAGCCGGCCAGGCAGGCGAAGATGCTGGCGCCGATGCTGTAGATGTCGGTCCATGGCCCCAGGTTGTCCCGGTCGTTGTACTGTTCCGGCGCGGCGAAGCCCGGGGTGTACATGGGGGTGAGCATGGGTTTGTCGGTCACCAGGGTCTGGCGGGCGGCGCCGAAATCCAGCAGCACCGGCGAGCCGTCCAGGCGGATGTAGATGTTGGCGGGTTTGATGTCCAGGTGCAGCAGCTTATGGGTGTGCACCTCCCGCAGGCCGTTCATCAGTTCCCCGAACACCCGGCGGATCAGGTTTTCGCTGACGTCTTCCTTCTGGTGCTGGATCAGGTTCTGCAGGGTCTTGCCGCGCTCGTAGCGCATCACCAGGTAGACCGTTTCGTTGGCGCGGAAGAAGTTCACCACCCGCACCACGTTGGGATGGCCGATCTTGGCCAGGGCACGGCCTTCCTCGAAGAAGCATTTCATGCCGTGGCGGAAGCCCGCCAGGTTCTCGCCGGAACTCGCCTGCACCACCGCCCCGTCGGCGCGGGAAGCCAGGGCCACCGGAAGGTATTCCTTGATCGCCACCGGTTCGTCGTTTTCGTCCCGGGCCAGGTAGACGATGCCGAAGCCGCCGTGGGAAAGTTCCTTGGCGATGCGGTAGTTAAGCAGCTGGTAGCCTTCGGGGAGAGCCTGGGTGGACGGTGCTGCCATACGGGCGAGAGTGTGCTATGTTCGGGGTTTTTCGGGGCGTTTACGCTCATTACGCTTGCATAATTCCGCTTCCCCATTATTCATCACTTGCCGGCGGAATGCAAAGATACGGGGTTTCCAATGATTTACAGCATGACCGGCTATGCCTCCGCCGCCAGGGAACTGGACTACGGCACTCTCAACCTGGAATTGCGCTCGGTCAATCACCGCTACCTGGACATCCAGTTCCGCATGTCGGAAGAGCTGCGGACGCTGGAATTCGCCCTGCGGGAGGCCATCGGCAAGCGCATCGGGCGAGGCAAGGTGGATTTCCGCCTGGGCTTCATGCCCCGTGCCGGCGCCTCGGCGCTGCACGCCGACGAGGACTTGGTGCGCCAGCTCGCCGCCCTCAACCGCAGGGTGAAGGCCATCCTGCCCGAGGGCCGGGACCTGGCGGTGGCCGAAATTCTCCATTGGCCCGGCGTCATGGCCCAGGACGCGGTGCCCCAGGAAACGCTGCACCAGGAGGCCCTGGCCCTGGCCAACGCCGCCCTGGAGGAGTTCAACGCCAGCCGCGCCCGGGAAGGGGAGAAGCTCAAGGCCCTGATGCTGGAGCGGGCGGACAAGATCAGCGAACTGGTGAAGGAAGCCGGCCCCCACATTCCGGCGGTGCTGGCCGCCTACAAGGAAAAGCTCACCACTGCGCTGAAGGAGGCCGGGGCCAACCCGGAGGACGACCGCCTGCGCCAGGAACTGGCCCTGTTCGCCCAGCGCATCGACGTGGACGAGGAGCTGTCCCGCCTCCAGGCCCACCTCACCGAGGTGCGGCGGGTGCTCTCCGCCGGCGGCGCCGCCGGCAAGCGGCTGGACTTCCTGATGCAGGAATTGAACCGGGAAGCCAACACCCTGGGCTCCAAGGCCATGGCCAGCGAAGTGACCCGCATCGCGGTGGAACTGAAGGTGCTGATCGAGCAGATGCGGGAGCAGGTGCAGAATATCGAATAGCCCTATTCCGGCGGCTGTTTTTCCTCCTCGGGGGACGGGCCGGCGGCCTGCTCCCCCAGCCATTCCCGCCATACCCCCACCAGCACCGCCAGCACCACCGGTCCCAGGAACAGGCCGATCAGGCCGAACACCGCCAAGCCGCCGAGCACCCCGAAGAACACCAGCAGGAAGTGCAGGCGCACGGCGGCGCTCACCACCAGCGGGCGGATCACGTTGTCCGCCCAGCTCACCACCAGGGCTCCCCACAGGAACAGGCCGAGGGCCGCCCCGGTATCGCCGGTAATCAGCAGCCAGGCGGAGGCGGCTCCCCATACCACCGGCGTGCCGAAGGGAATGAAGGCGAACAGGGCGGTGAAGGCGGCGAGGGAGATCGGCGACTCCATTCCCGCCGCCCAGTAGCCGAGGCCCGCCAGGGCGCCCTGGGCCAGAGCGGTGAGGGTGAGGCCGAGGACCACTGCCCGGGTGGTGGCGCCGGCGGCTTCCAGGTAATGCCGGGCGCGGTCGCCGAGGAAGCGGCCGGCCACGGTGCGCACCTGGGCGACCAGGGCCTCCCCGTCCCGGTAAAGAAAGAACAGGCTCAGCAGGGCGATGCCGAACTTGGCGGCGTTGCGCCCCACGCCGCCGGCAAGGGAGCCGGCCAGGGCCATGGCCTGGTCCCGGTGCTGGGCGACGAGGGTCTTCAGGGCAGCCGGATCGGTCAGCCATTGCTGCAACTGGTCCGTCAGCCACGGACCCACCAGGGGCAGATTCTGCAGGGCGGGGGGGACGCCGGGTTTTTCAGCCAGCCAGGCGGACAGCGCCTTGTAGGCGCCGGCCAGTTCGGATTGCAGCGCCACGGCGGTCCAGGAAAAAGGCAGAACCAGCACCGCCGCCACCGCCAGGGTCATCAGCATCGCCGCCAGGGTGCCGTGCCCCGCCGTCCTTTCCCGCAACCGGCGATAGGCGGGCCAGGTGACGTAGGCCAGCACCGCCGCCCAAGCGAAGGGGGCGATGAAAGGCGCCAGGACGGCGTAGGACAGCAGCAGCAATCCCCCCAGGGCGGCCCACAGGGCGAGGTGCCGCACTTTTGCCGAGGGGGCGTGGGGGTGGTTCATGCCATTCTCCTGAGAATCCGGTCACTCCCCATTATGGCCGGATTTTCCTCCCGCGATGCGGTCCGACACGGCGAACAGCACGCCGGACAGAACGAAGGTCATGTGGATGCCCACCTTCCACGCCAGTTGTTCGTTGTTGAGGCTGTCCACGTGCATGAAGGCCTTGAGCAGCTCGATGCCGGAAATGGCGACGATGGAACCGATCAGCTTCATCTTCAGTTCGGCGAAGCCCACGTGGCCCATCCAGGAGGGGCGGTCCTCGTGGTTGGCAGTGTCGATGCGGGAGACGAAGTTCTCGTAGCCGGCAAAAACGATGATGATCAGCAGGTTGGCCACCATCACCACGTCGATCAGGGACAGCAGGCCGATGATCACGTCGCTTTCCGTCCCGTTCAGCACCAGGGGCACGAAGTGGGCGAATTCCTTGGCGAACATCACCAGCAGCAGGGCCAGGGCCGCCACCAGGCCGAGGTAGAAGGGGGCGAGCAGCCAGCGGCTGCCGAAAATCATTTTTTCCAGTTGGTTTTCCAGGTGTTTCATTCAGGGATATCCATTTCAGAGGTTAAGAGTGGCGCCTGCCGTTGCGGGTGGCGACCAGGCTCGCCGCCACGGAGGCGGCAAGGATAATGGCCACCACGGCCAATGCCAAGCCGATGGGCACTTTGTAGAACTCCGCCAGCAGCATCTTGGCGCCGACGAACACCAGCACCAGGGCCAGGCCGTACTTGAGCAGGTGGAAGCGGGCGGCCAGGTCGGCCAGGAGGAAATACAGCGCCCGCAGGCCCATGATGGCGAAGATGTTGGAGGTGAAGACGATGAAGGGGTCGGTGGTGACGGCGAAAATGGCCGGAATGCTGTCCACGGCGAAAATCACGTCCGAAGTCTCGATCAGCATCAGCACCAGGAACAGGGGCGTGAACCAGCGCACGCCGTCCTTCACCACGGCGAATTTTTCGTCCTCGAAGGCGGGGGTGATGCGCAGGTGGCGGCGCATCCACTTCAGGGCCGGGTTCTTTTCCAGGTCGGCCGCCTTGTCGGCGAACACCAGCATCTTGAAGCCGGTGACCACCAGGAACAGGCCGAACAGGTAGAGCACCCAGTGGAACTCGGCCACCAGCCAGGCGCCGGCCAGGATCATCGCCGCCCGCATGACGATGGCTCCCAGCACGCCGTAGAGCAGCACCCGGCGCTGGTATTCCGGCGGCACGGCGAAGTAGGAGAAGATCATCAGGAAGACGAAGATGTTGTCCACCGACAGGGACTTCTCGATCAGGTAGCCGGCGAGGAATTCCAGCGCCCGGGCGTCGGCGATCTCCCGCCCCAGGGTGCCGTCCAGGTGCCACCACAGCAGGCCGTTGAAGACCAGTGCCAGGGTCACCCAGGCTGCGCTCCAGGCCAGGGCTTCCTTCGCCGTCACCCGGTGGGCCCGGCGCCCGCCCAGGACGAACAGGTCCAGGGCGAGCATGGCCAGCACGAAGACGATGAATCCGGCCCACAGGGCGGGAGTGCCGACGGTGGCGAGTTCCATGGCTCAGTCCTTAGGCGCGGTTGGCGCCCTCGAGGGCGGCGATGCGCTGCTCCAAGGGCGGGTGGGTGGTGAACAGGGCGCGCAGGCCGCTGGGCTTGCCGCCGTTGATGCCGAAGGCGGCCATCTTGTCCGGTAGGGCGGAGGGCTCGTGCAGGCTCTGCAGGCGGCGCAGGGCAGCGATCATGGCGCCGCGGCCGGCCAGTTGGGCTCCCCCCTGGTCGGCGCGGAATTCCCGCTGGCGGGAGAACCACATCACGATCAGGGAAGCGAGGATGCCCAGCACCAGTTCCGCCGCGATCATGGTGACGAAGAAGGCCGGCCCCTGCCCCTTCTCGGTCTTGAACACCACCTTGTCCACCACGTAGCCGATGACCCGGGACAGGAATATGACGAAGGTGTTCACCACCCCCTGGATCAGGGCCAGGGTCACCATGTCGCCATTGGCGGCGTGGGACACCTCGTGGCCCAGCACCGCCTCGGCCTCCTCCTTCGTCATGCCCTGCAGCAGGCCGGTGGAAACGGCGATGAGGGAGCTGTTCTTGCTCATGCCGGTGGCGAAGGTGTTGACGTCCGGCGACTCGTAGATCGCCACTTCCGGCATGGCGATGCCGGCGGCCTGGGCTTGGCGCGCCACGGTGTCCACCAGCCATTTTTCGGTGGGGGTGGCGGGGTCGGTGATGACTTGGGCGCCGACGGACATCTTGGCCGTCCACTTGGAAATGGCCAGGGACAGGAAGGAACCGCCGAAGCCCATGACGGCGGCGAAGACCAGCAGGGCGTTGAGGTTGAGGCCCTGCTGGGTGAGGTAGGGTTCCACCCCCAGCAGGCGCATGGTGAGGGACAGGACCAGGACGATGGCCAGGTTGGTGGCGAGGAACAGGACGATGCGTTTCATGGCGGATTCCTTGACGGATTTACGACCGGGCCAGCTTAAGGCCAAGTAAATGCCAAATAAAGTCGAATATAATTGGCCTATACATCGAATAAATCGAATAGTCGAAAAACGTGAATTTCAAACACCTGCATTACTTCTGGATGGTGGCCCGCAGCGGCGGGGTCGCCCGGGCCAGCGAGCGCCTGCACCTGACGCCCCAGACGGTAAGCGCTCAGATCAAGCTGCTGGAGGATTCCCTCGGCACCGCCCTGTTCCGCCCCGCCGGCCGGGGGCTGGAGCTGACCGAAACCGGCCGCCTGACCCTGAGCTACGCGGACGAGATTTTCGCCCTCGGCCACGAGCTCAAGTCGGCCCTCGCCAGCCGGGGGAGCGCTCCCCTGCGGCCGTTCCGGGTGGGCATCACCGACGTGGTGCCGAAAGCCATCGCCTACCGCCTGCTGGAACCCGCGGCGAAGCTGGCGGAGCCGGTGCGCCTGGTGTGCCGGGAAGGCAAGCTGGACCGCCTCCTGGCCGAACTGGCCCTGCACCGCCTGGACCTGGTGATCGCCGACCGGCCGATTCCTCCCAACATCAACGTGCGCGGTTACAGCCAAAAGTTGGGGGAGAGCGAAATCGCCGTTTTCGCCAGTCCGCAACTGGCCGACCGCTGCCGGGATTTTCCCCGCTGCCTGGACAACGCGCCCTTTTTCCTCCCCGGCGACGATGCCACGGTGCGCGGCCACCTGGAGCGCTGGCTGGAGCAGATGCGCCTCGCCCCCCGGGTGATGGCGGAATTCGACGACAGCGCCCTGATGAAGGCTTTCGGCCAGGCCGGGGATGCTTACTTCCCCGCGCCCACGGTGCTGGCACCGGAACTGGAAGCCCACTACGGCGTCCGGCTGGTTGGGCGCATCGAGTCGGTGCGGGAGGCGTTTTACGCCATCACGGCGGAGCGCCGCATCACCCATCCGGCGGTACGGGCGGTCACCGAGGGCGCCGGGCTGTCCCTGTCGCCGGCGTGATGCCGGCGGCGGTTCCGTGGCAAAATGGCGTAAATCCCATCATAAGAGCGAGTCCCCATGGTCAAAGGCAACCTGTTCGTCATCACCGCCCCCTCCGGCGCCGGCAAGACCAGCCTGGTGCGGGCCCTGCTGGAAGCGGACAGCCAGGCGATGCTGTCCATCTCCTACACCACCCGGCCCATGCGCCCCGGCGAGGTGGACGGCAAGGACTACCATTTCGTCTCCCGGGAAGCCTTCGAGGCCATGCTGAATAAGGGGGACTTCCTCGAAAGCGCCGAGGTCTACGGCAATTATTACGGCACCTCCCAGCCCTGGCTGGAAGGCGCCATGAACAGCGGCAACGACGTGATCCTGGAGATCGACTGGCAGGGCGCGGCCCAGGTGCGCAAGCTGCTCCCTCAGGCGGTGGGGGTGTTCATCCTGCCCCCCTCCGTCGACGTGCTGCGCCAGCGGCTCAAGGGCCGCGGCCAGGACAGCGATGAGGTGATCGCCCGGCGCGTGGCGGCGGCCCGGGACGACATGAGCCACGTCAACGAATTCGACTATGTTATTATTAACAACCAGTTTGACGTGGCGTTGCAGGACCTGCTGGCCGTTTTCCGTGCCGAGCGCCTGCGCCTCGGCTGCCAGATGGCGCGCCACGCCGCAATGATCAGCGAGTTGATTTGAAAGGTTCCATTCCATGGCACGCATTACCGTAGACGATTGTCTGAAGTACATCCCCAACCGCTTCGACCTCACCCTGGCCGCCACCTACCGCGCGCGCCAGATTTCCCTCGGCAGCACCCCCCTGGTGGAATCCGGCCGGGACAAGCCCACGGTCATCGCCCTGAAGGAAATCGGCCTCGGCAAAGTCGGCCCCGAGATCCTCAACAAGGGCCAAGCGTAATACCCAAGGATGAAGGCGGAAGGATGAAGGATGAAGTTACTACGGAGGTGAATGGGGTCCTTCATCCTTCATCCTTCATCCCTCATCCTTCCGAAGATGTTCTGCCAGAATTCGAGCAGCTGAAAGCGCTGCTCGCCGCCTACCTCAAACCCGAAGACATCGCCCAGGTCGAAGCGGCGTACCGTTTCAGCGACGCGGCCCACAAGGGCCAGCTGCGGGTCAGCGGCGACCCCTACATCTCCCACCCGGTGGCTGTGGCCACCATCCTCTCCGACTGGCACCTGGACACCCCGGCCCTGTGCGCGGCCATGCTCCACGACGTGATGGAGGACACCCCCACCTCCATGCAGGACATCGCCGAGCGCTTCGGCAAGACCGTGGCGGTGCTGGTGGACGGGGTTTCCAAGCTGGACAAGATCGAGTTCCAGACCGAGGCCCAGGCCCAGGGGGAGAACTTCCGCAAGATGCTCCTGGCCATGGCCCGGGACGTGCGGGTCATCCTGATCAAGCTCGCCGACCGGCTGCACAACATGCGCACCCTGGGGGCCATGTCGGCGGAAAAGCGCCGCCGCATCGCCGCCGAAACCCTGGAAATCTATGCCCCCATCGCCAACCGCCTGGGGCTCAACAACCTCTACCGGGAGCTGGAGGACCTGTGCTTCTTCCACCTCTACCCCAACCGCTACACCGTGCTGGAAAAGGCGGTCAAGGCGGCCCGGGGCAACCGGCGGGAGCTAGTGGGCAAGGTGCTGGACGCCATCAAACAGCGCCTGGCCGAGGCGGGTATCGAAGCCCAGGTGACGGGGCGGGAAAAGCACCTCTACAGCATCTACAAGAAGATGCAGGGCAAGAACCTGGCCTTCTCCGAGGTCTACGACATCTACGGCTTCCGCGTCATCGTCAAGGACGTGCCCACCTGCTACGTCACCCTGGGGGTGCTCCACGGCCTGTACAAGCCGATTCCCGGCAAGTTCAAGGACTACATCGCCATCCCCAAGGCCAACGGCTACCAGTCCCTGCACACCACCCTGTTCGGCCCCTTCGGCACGCCGATCGAAGTGCAGGTCCGGGCCTGCGACATGCATAAGATCGCCGAGGCCGGCGTGGCCTCCCACTGGCTGTACAAGAGCTCCGAATCCACCGTCAACGAGGTGCAGCAGAAGACCCACCAATGGCTGCAAAGCCTGCTGGAAATCCAGTCCGAGAGCGGCGACGCGGTGGAATTCCTGGAGCACATCAAGGTGGACCTGTTCCCGGACGAAGTCTACGTCTTCACCCCCAAGGGCAAGATTTTCTCCCTGCCGAAAGGGGCCACCGCGGTGGACTTCGCCTACGCCGTGCACACCGACGTGGGCAACCGCTGCGTGGCGGTGAAGATCAACCACGAACTGGCCCCCCTGCGCACCGAACTCAGGAACGGCGACCAGGTGGAGATCATCACCACCGCCCACGGCCGCCCCAACCCGGCGTGGCTCAACTACGTGGTGACCGGCAAGGCCCGCTCCCACATCCGGCACTACCTCAAGACCATGCATTACGAGGAGTCCGCGGCTCTGGGCGAGCGCATGCTCAACCAGGCCCTGCGGGCGCTCCAGGTGGAGCCCGGCCAGGTCACTTCCGTCCAGTGGGAGCGCTTTCTCAAGGAACACAGTGGCAAAACCCGGCAGCAGGTCCTGGCCGACATCGGCCTCGGCAAGCGCCTCAACGTGGTGGTCGCCACCCAGCTCCTCGCCGCCGGCGGCGAGGCCGGCGTCGAACGCAAGCCCGGCAAGGTGGGCGCCGTCACCATCCGCGGCACCGAAGGCATGGCGGTCCAGCTCGCCAAATGCTGCCGCCCCATCCCCGGCGACCCCATCATCGGCTTCATCAACAAGGGCAAGGGCCTGGTCATCCACACCCACGACTGCCCCGCCATCGCCGAATACCGTGCCGACCCCGACAAATGGCTGGACGTGGAATGGGACCCGGAGACGCGAAAACTGTTCGACGTCACCATCCGCTTGGTGGTCGCCAACCAGCGCGGCGTCCTGGCCAAAGTCGCCGCCTCCATCGCCGAAGCCGGTTCCAACATCGACAACGTGGCGATGGAAGGGGAGGACGGCAGCGCCTACACCAACATGACCTTCACTTTGCAGGTGGAGAACCGGGTGCATTTGGCGCGGGTGATGAAGAATTTGAGGCGGACGCAGGAGGTGGTTAGGATTGCGAGGGTGAAGGGGTAGACGGACCTTGCATGTATGACTGCCGTGCCGCCGAAGTGGTTTTTAATTGTTGAATACTGCAATTACTGCTGAAAAAAGCACCACTAATCCTACTGCCAATAGGATAAATCCTTTTGCCAAATAGGTTCGAGAAGCAGAGGTTCCTCTGTGCAGCCCTTCCAAAAAAACGGCTATGGAATAAAGTAGCAAGAGCAGCGCTAATCCAATGGAAAACGGGGAAAGGGACGGAAGTGTATAGGCTCCCCACGTCCCAGCCATTAAAAAGCCAGCTAGCGTAGTTGGAATGGAAGACGCTGTACTGGAAAGCACGATTATCGGAAATAGGCTTTGGTGGAGATGCCATTGGCGAATACGCTTAATCCACCAAGTAAAAAACAATGTGGAAATGACTGTTCCCGCTAACTCAGAGGGAATGCTCGTCAGTAATGCTTTTGCTAGGTTGTGGTCTTGCCATCCATCGATAAGGCCTTCAATAACCCCTAAGCCTATTACCAGGATAATGAGCTGCCATATGGGGTAGCGATATTGCTCAATCGGCTTTCCTCGCAAGAACAGCAAATCCACAATATCGGTGTACATGAATTTGGGTAAGTTTAGTTTATGGCCTGAGACGGGATGAGATGAAAGAAAGTGCTCATCTGTTATGATTTGTCGGCCATTATAGGCTGCGCGTGGCGTGATGGGGTATGCGCTTTTGCATCGAGTCTTGTGCGCTTCGCGCGGATGTTTGAGACGGGGCAGAGGGGAAGGGAAAAGCTTCTCTCACCCCCAGCCCCTCTCCCGGGGGAAGAGGGGAGCCACTCCGTTCGGCGCATGGAAACCCTCTCCTTCCGCGAGAGGGTGGCCGAAGGCCGGAAAAACGGTGGAGGTCGGCAACAAGGCAACCAGACTGCGCTGGTTTTGACGTGCCCTCCCCTCTGCGCCGCCGAGTAGCGCAGCCGAGCCGGGGGCTTTCGGCTGAGGGTGTCTGAGGCCGAAGGCCGAGTTCCTCAGCCACCCGGCTTGGCGAGCAACGCAGGGAACCCGGAGCGAAGCGCAGGGCGGCGTAGTGGGGTCGCCTTTTCTTTGGTTACTTCTCTTTTGCGGAATTATGTAGCAGCCGCACAAAGCTAATTTAGCCCATCTCCCTACAATCTCCCTATCGAGATTCATTGAATGGGGAATGTATGGGGCACACCTACGCCATATCGGGGCTGGTCAACAAACGGGCGGAAATGGCCGGGTTGATCGAGCATCACCAGAAGGAAATCGAGCGCCTTCGGCAAGGCTTGTACCAGATCGACGCCGCCATCCGCCTCTTCGAGCCCACCTATCGTATCCGATCCATCAAGGCCAAGGAATACCGGCGCTACAGCCGCATCTTCAAGAAGGGCGAATGCTACCGGCTCTGCCTGGACGCGCTGCGCCGTGCGGATGACGTGGCGAGCACCACGCTCATCACCGAGATCATCATGCACAAGAAGGGACTGCCCCAGGAGCAACAGGCGACGGTGACGGACAGCGTGAACAACTCGCTGCGTTTTGCTGAGCGGCGCGGCATCGTGCAGCGCGTGGGCATGGACGGCGTTGCCATCCGCTGGAAGCTGGCGGACTAGGGGGCGCCATGGCGACATCCATTGTTGTCCACGGCCTGGTGGCCAAACGTGCCGAACTGACCGGCCTGATCGAGCATTACCAGGCGCAGATTCGCCAGCTTTCCGCCAGCGTAGATCATCTGGATGCCACGCTCCGGCTATTCGATGGGGATTACGACGTGTCGAGCATCAAACCCAAAGGCATTCGGACGATGAATCCCTGGTTTGTACCGGGGGAAATGGCGAGGCTTGCCCTGGACACCCTGAGAACGGCCACAGGGCCGCTCTCCACCTGTGAGATTGCCGATGCGCTGATTGCCCTCAAAGACATCACCACCGAGGGCACCAAGGAGCGGGAACGGTTGATTAAATCGTTGCTGTGGTCGCTTCAGCGGATGCGGAAGCAAGGGATGGTGGAGACCGTGGGAAGGACCAAGGGCGCGGGTGGTGGCCCGTTGGTCTGGCGGACCGCTTAGGCCGCCAGCCGCTCAGCCTGGCGCTTATTCCCCTGCCAGTAGCCACACCAGTCATGGTGCGTCCGGGTCCGGGCGCACTTCTTCACGATGTCCCGGAAGATTTGCCCGTTGCTCCAGCGGCGGGTGTCCTCCCGGTAGGCGGCTTCGTTGGCGTAGTTCGCCAGATAGAGATTGCCGAACTTGTGCACCTGGCCATACTGCATCCGGCGGAAGCGGGAGAAATAGGATTCCGCGAGGTTGTTGGTGGTGCCGTCGTCGGCACGGTACTCCAGTTGATGGTTCACCCGGCGGGTTTCGTATTTGGCATGGAGAAGATCGTAGGCGTTTGATTCATCGGCGCAGATGGTGGAGCCTTGGGCGACGAACCGGCCCGCCAGATGCATCACGTCCGCCTGGTTCTCGTTCTTGATGACGAAGGTCAGAGTCTTGGCGGCGCCGCTGCGCTCTTCCGCCAGTTCCTCGCACTTCTGCCGCATGACGAACACGCAACGCTTGGACGGCTTCTGGTGCTTGGCCAAGCGCCGGTCAACGCGCTCCGCCTTCTTGTTCTTGGGGCGGATATGGCCGTTCACGTAGGCGCCGTCCATGTGGACTTCCCCGGCCAGGGGTTCAACGTCCCGGTGCTCCATCAGGGATTCCCGAATCTTGTGAGCCAGGACGAAGGCGGTCTTGTACTGGACGCCCAGGTCGCGGCCCAACTGCAAGGCGGAAATGCCCTTCACGGCATTGGCGTACAGGGCGATGGCGGCCAGATAGACCTTCAACGGCAGCTTGTGGAAGGCGAAGATCGTCCCGCTGGTCACCGAGAAGGTGTGGTTGCAGGACTTGCACCGCCACTGTTGCCGGGTGCGCTGGAAGTAGTGGCGCTCCACCACGCTGCATACCGGGCAGGCCACCTCCTCGCCAGCGCCCCAACGAATCTCCTTGAACACCTCGAAGGCTTCCGTCTCGGTCATTTCCATGACTTGCCGGACTGACAGGGTGCGGGCTTTGGCGGAGAGGAGGAAGTGTTGTTTGTGCATGATTATCATTGTTTACGATATGTTGTTATCTCAAATGATATATCATGTTCATCGCTTGTCAAGATAAATATATCGTGTATGATGATTTTTGTATTTATTATGGGTGTGGCTATGTCATCCGATCAACAGTGGGAGAGCCAGGTCAAGGGACTCCTCAAGGCAGAACTAAAGCGCCGGAACGTGACCTACCAAGACCTCGTGGCAAAGCTAGCTGCGTTAGGCGTTACGGAAACGCCGGAGAACATCGCCAACAAGATCAGCCGGGGGAAGTTCTCCGCCGTATTCCTCGTGCAATGCCTGGAGGCGATTGGCTGTCAGACGCTTAGGCTGGGGGAGTGACCTTCGCCAAGGCGGACATATCCAACGCCTGAGTGGCCAGCAATTCGATTTCTTCTGGTAGCACTATTTCCTGATCGACCGCGTAGCGCTGGCAGTAAGAAAGCATGTTCTGGACATCCTGACGGTGCGACGGGACCAGCTTTTGGCCGGGTTTTCCTGATCCGGTCGCAGCAGCATAAGGATGTCGCTGTTCAGGGTGCTGGATGGCCCTAATCATCGGTTCATAGAGGGCGGATAGTTGTACCCGTGAGATTTTGGATGCAATCCGCTCGAATATCTGCATTCCCGCTATATCCAGATCCCCCCAAAAAACAATATTGGAATGAGTTAGTAGCGTCGTGGCGGGGGGGCAATTTGAACCTTGGCGTACAAGTGTAATTGACTCAACAAAACCCGTTCTCGCCAATTCTGCGAGTTGTTTCCCGTGATCGTCATTTTGTTTGCTGAACCCGAAGCCGTATGTGGCGATGAAAGCGCATCGGTTGAATGCGTCTGTTTTGATGGCTAGTTCAAAAGAGGCCGGATTCTCGACTAGGACAACCATCTCGGGATCGGCGCATCCGCCGACAACCACATAGGGCGGATGGTTCGGGAAACGCGATACATCGATGCCGAAAGCGCTTAGGGCACGACTTCCAATTTGCGAAAGAAGTTTGGATGACCCCAAGAGATAGCGGGCGCTGACTAGATATGCGGGTTGGCCCTCCAGCCGTTTCTTGTCCTCCCTGAGTCTGAGGAGACCATCAAGAAGGACTCCCATGTCTCCTTTAGAGAATCCATCTAGGTCCGCTCCACAATCGGCCAGCGCCACCTTATCTCTATCGGTCAAGCCCCGAGCCGATTCCAGAACATCCCGCCAGCGCATCACGTGAGCTGGCTCTACCACCAACGGTTTGATCACGGTGATAAAGGGCGATACGGGTTCTCCAGCCGGAGTGGATGTGTATTCCACCTTACCGTCCTGCCGTAGGGAGTGAAGTTCTCGCCGAATGGAAATTGGGTCAAGCCCAAGGTCTGTGGCAAGACCGTTCAATACACGGTCGGCGCGGATTTTTCCTGTTTGGCTGCCAGAAGCACGTTTGAGTAGCCATTGATACAGTCGCTGGTTCTTCTCAGGCATGGCTTGATTCCTGGGCTGATGCCTTGCGGAAAGCACTGGTAAAAAACCCTACTCCATTGGCTTCCTGCCATGGCTTCACAGCAACAAACGTGCGCCGCGCCCCACTCGACCTTGATGCGAACTTCTTGCCCACGAGATGAACCGGGAACAAATCGGGATTGTTGATGTAATGCGGGTTGTGGATAAACCCGAGCAATTGAAACCCTTCGCTCACCTCCCGCAGTCCACGAAACGCCCCATTGATAATGTCATCGTTCGAGAGGTTCGAGAACAAGCCGTCAACGAACAACACCCGCTGCATCTTCTTGAGTGCTTGCTTTTGCTCCTTGCGAGAACTGTATAGCCGCACCACACGGGTCAGTGCGTAGTCAGCCTGCTTGATGATCCACATCATCATCAGCGCAGTGAGTTGGCCCGTCGAAGGACCTTCGTTTACCAGGCGATGGCGGGCACCGTTCCAAATTGCCGGGTGACAAAATTCCACCTTTGGCTCAAGAAACATATTCTGATAGATGCGTTCTCGGATAATGTTTTCGTATTCCGTGTTCCGGCGCTGAATTTCATTATTCAGGACTGCCGTCGAACGCGCTCGTGCGTGGCGCTCCCTATCCTCGATTTCGTTGATAAGCGATTCAATTATTTGGCTAACGCGCTGGTCATCCGCAATATCAACATTAATGTAGAAGCGTGCCGATGGTGTCCGCTTCATAACATCATCAAGAATGGCAAGATTTGTAGTCGCCTGGTTCGCCAAATTAGTGAGGATTTCGATGTTTGCGGCCTTTTGCGTTGCCACGGTCTCCCGGCACTGGTTAAGATCATGTTCAAGCTGTTTTGACTGGGCTTCAATGTTTTTCCGAAGAGCGCGAATCTTTGCAATATCGTCCATCGAAGCGGCAGTCCGTATGAGATCAATTTCATTCGCATGAAGCCCCTTTATCTCACCCGATTCCACGCGAGATACGAAATCGTCACGTTTGTCCTGGAATAGCTTTCTAGCATGACGAAGCTCTCTATCGGCGGCCTTATACGGCCTGGTATCCAACTCCATGGATTCAATATCGGTACGTAGGTTTCCCAAGAGCGCACGAACCTCCTGGTGTGTACTTGGTTGATTTGCGTTTATCGCCAGACGAATTTTTTCTGCCGTCTCCATGGCGTCGGGCATGAAACTTGGGTCCAACAGGAGATGTTCACGTATCTCGGGGCCAAGCTCGGCAATATTCCAAAATTTTGCAAGCAACTCGCCTGCCGCTTCGTCCAGTGCCTCCATGAATGGAACGAGTTCTGAAAGTTGCCCTTCCAGGTTCGTAACCTGTGACCCATAGCGCTCCATGTCTTTATCCGCTTGGTTGCGCTTGGATTCTGCCGCCGCCTTGCGATCAGCATCGCCCCTGGCCTGCTCATCAGTACGATTGACGTATGCCTGCGCCCGCGCAAAGTCGATATTGCGCAGACGATTTGCTGCCTCAATGGCCTCGTCGTCCAGCAACTTTCCGATGTCAGATTGTTCTCGCATGAAATCCACATTGTCAGCCACATCAAAAGCGATGGCGTCGTCTAGGGCTTTTTTGGCGAGTGGGAACTTTTCCAGTGAGGCGTCTAAGTTATCTCGCGCTGTGGTGGCCGCGTTTTCAAGCGCTGCCAGCGATTCACCCAACTTGCCATCTTCTTCACGGAGATCGGCAAGTAACTGACTGAGTTTTTCCACTTCTGCGGAAACCGTTTCGAACGCCTGTTCTCCACCTTCTGCCAGGAATCGCTGAACATTGCGCCGCACCTCATGGGCCTCGTCAGTGTTTCGATCTTCTGCTTCGGCCAACGCATGGCTAGCTGCTTCAATGGCATCTTTCAGAGAGGGAATGGTATCTTCGGTTAGGGCACGCAGCATCTCATGCCCACCTAGTTTTCGAAACGATATCTCGGCATTAATCAGAAAAACGGATTCTGCCCGGTGTTTTAACTGCGAAAGATCGGCCTCTAGTCGCATAAGGTTTGCTTGTGCCTCCGCGAGCCTGCGTTTCGATTCTTTCGAAACGGCGTCTTTTGCACTCATGGCAAGCCGGACGGTGTCTCCTTCCAAGGAGATAGACTCCAACAACCCATCTATCTCCACAATTCGTCCATTGCGCTCCTCGATTTCCGCCTGAATGCGTTTTTTCTCGCTGGTGATGAGCGAAGGATCGAGCAGGATATTTACCTGCCGGGTTTTACGTCCTACAAATAGGTGCTGAGCCACATCCCCAGAGAGGCTGACGCTGCCCTCGCTAATGAAGTTCAGAAGCACCCCAGAAACAAACACAGGGACCGTCTTGCTATCTCTCTCCAGTAGGAGGGTTGCCTGGCTTGCGACATTTATGTCAGCAACGACAGGCGCAGAAAGCATTGCAGAAAACAGCGTAAGCAATTCCCCACGTCTATTGCCGGAGGCCGCCTTCTTCACAACCTGGTGCAGGCGTTGATAGGAGATACCCGCCGCGTCCAGAACGGCGAGGGCTTCATCATAGATTCTGTCATCAGCAACGGCGTACTGATCAAGACCTCCCAGGTCCTTCTCAAGGCGCTCAATTTCTCCTTGCAGGTTATTTTTCTCGATTTCGAGTGAACCGCGCTGAATATCGGTTTCCCGGAGCCACGCATCGGGCGTGGTTTCCTGATTGGTCTCGCGAAACGAGTCCAGTGCTTCTACAAGCGGGACGTGTTCATTGATTATGGTTTGCTCGATGCCAATATCTTCATCCCGCTTGCGAAGCACGGTGACAGGATCTAGGCGGGACGGATCTTCGTCCCCAAAGATTTTCTTGAACTGCGCGGACTCTGGCAGCATCTTCTGGATGGTTTGTAGGGACCTAGTGGCTTCCTGATATTTCCGTACAAACTCCGCTTTTTTCTCCGCTGCATTGCGAACATCCCGCTGCGGATTAAGTGTAGCCGGGTCAACATCTCCAAATACTTCCTGATACCGAGGTACAGAAGCACGTAGAGGCTCCATAAGAAGGTACTTGTCATTGAGGGTCTTGAACCTCTGCTCATGTGCCTTAAGGGCCTTTTCGCTTTCGCCCTTTTTTTGCCTAATTTCTTCCGCCGCTGCTTGCGCTTCCTGATTAGAATTCACCAGAAGTTCATGGCCGTTTGTAAGTCTCCCCAGGGCCTCAGAGAGGGTCTCCTTGGGATATGTAGCAGTCACAGCTTTCCAGTGTTCAAACGGCTGACTGAGGGTGCCCACGCGCTCGACGTGGGTTTCCTTTGCCTGTCGGGCGGATATGTCTGCTTGTTCGGCCCACTCCTTGGCCTTCAACGGAGAGCCGCGCAACTCCTCCGGAAATTCTGCCTGTCGTGCCTTAAAGCCCTCGTAGGCGACCTCGTTTTCTGCCGCATCCCTCTCCTCAGTTAGGATTGCCTCATATTCGGCCTGTGCTTTTCCATGCCTAGTCTTTGCGTGGCCGAGGTTTTCCTTGGCGACGTTAAGATCGGAACTAAGGACTCTACGGAGTTTGCGATAGGGATTGGTGTCGATTTCGCTCTCGGCGATGCCAAAAGCTCGTATGAGCGTGTCAGGAAGTCCCTCTGGCTGAGCGCCGGAAAGATTAGCCGTAGCCGAAACCAGGGAAAGAGCTGAGCGAAGATCGTAGCAGTTAGTTGCGTATCGTCTCCCCCCACGACTTTCTTTTTTGAGGTCACCATTAGAATCAAATGGTTGCGAGTAATCCCCCTCGCTCTGACGACCCGTCCCAGCACACTGAATATTTTTGAGGTCGCCTTTTAATTCAATAGCTTGTGAGTCCGCGATGATTCGGTGAACACCGATGTCATTTGCCTTTTCGTTTATGCGTTTAACCTCGATGTGGATGAGATTGGACAGCCCCTCATCCGTAATCAGCACCCCCTCCCGCTTATCGATTATGAGATGCGATAGTGCCCGGACAATCTTGGGTTCCTTGGTCCATCCTGCGGACTTGGAAACGACGGGTATTCCAGGCAAAGGATCGCGCTCCACGAAAAGCTTGAGCAGCCCCCCCGTTTTCGTAAGTTTGGCTATTTCTTCCTTCTGCCTTTGTTCGGCTTCAACAACCTCGACCGCCTGTTCCAATACTGGATCAAAGCGGTCCAGCGCCAACGACACCTGTTTTAGCTCACTGTCTCGCTCAGCAACATCGAGAATCGCGTTGGTAGTAGCTTGGATCGATAACAGCAGACCACGTTCAAAGCGGCGTTCATCACGTCGTTCGTCCTCGATGCTTTCAGACCCCATGGGGTTGGATAACAACTCCGGCGCTACGATTTCACGGAAAAAAGCAACATCAAAAAACTCGTGATTTTTAGTGTTAATTTTTAGAAGTTCGGCGGAATAATCGCCTCCACCTTTAAGCTGAAACTCTACGTTTTGCTGGAGTACATCCAAGTTGGTGAAGAACCGGATTTCCTCCAACCAGTCGGATATTCTTGCCCATTTGTCCCACCTAGCCCCCGGCATTTTCTCCACCGATTTCCGAAATTCTTCATTGGAAACAAGCTGAAGAGTGTTGTCATCTGGCCGCTCGTAACACGACGCATCCCCAAGAAGTCCTTGATACCGGTAGAAACGCGGCTGATCCACGTCCCTATTCCAAACCATGCCTATCACATAGGTGGTGCCGGGAAACTCATCTGGAGAACGAGTAACGAGCGAGGATTGCGCAATATCTTCCCCGTCGCTTTTTACTCCAAATTCGATACGAATGTGCGTCCAACTCTTGTCGGAAGGCGCCATTCTCGGCTTCACCTGTTCCCTCAACTTTCTGTTTCGCGACAGAAGGAAGAGGCAAGCATCGACAATACTTGTTTTGCCACAACCATTGTCAAGCTGGATAGCTGCGGACTGCCCCGAGACGGGCATCGTTACTCCACGGTATAAAGGGTCCCATTGCTGGCCCTGGCCGTAGCCTTCCGTCAGGAAATTAGCCACTTCGATGCGGGTGATCTGCGCCATTTCAACTCTCCTGTTCGGTGCCGGTGATACCGGAGCGGTCTAGCAACACAGCCTCCGCGCCTTCGATCAACGCTTCGGCGGGTAGCAAATACGCTAGTTGACGGTCGTAATTGGTTTTCATCTCATAGGCGAAGAGCAGAGTTTGCCGGTAGACATCGTCCCCATTACGTTCGAGCAAGCCAGCGTCTTCCATGAGTTCAAGAAAAGCGTTGCATAGAAGGGCCACATTACCCTCCTTGGGTGCGGTGAGAATCTTCCACACAACATCTGTTTCCAGAGTCACCGGATCAATCTTGCGCACATCATCATTGAGATATCCCCTGACAGCATCGATGAACACCGCCTTCGCAAAAGATGTTTCAACGTAGTTCTGGAGAGACCCTGGTGCACGATTTTTGCGCGTATAAATCAGGTCAAGCAGCACAAACCAGAGTTGCACAAACCATACTTTGGCTTGCCTTTCCTCGTTGATCCCCGACACTTGCCGCATACGGGCCACAAGGCGTTCTGTGCCCAGGAAGGGAGGAGCGGAATCGGGTTTACGGGCAACTACAAAGACATGCCCACCCGAAGGAATGCCTGGCGCATCGAATTCAGAAAAAGCCCGAAAACTTAGCCCCTGACCATCAAGAATCTCCTTCAGGACGGAAATCATATTTTCATCGGCCAGACGGATAAGGTTGGCGATCTCTTTCTCCTCCCGAGAGACATTTCTGCGCAGGGACATTGTTTCTGCAATGCGGTGCCGCAGCAGCCATGCTTGAACACGCCCGAGGTCTGAATTATTCATGGGAACCCTCCTGGTTTAATGCAAGCTCGACATCGGTAAAGAAGAGGACGCCCATCCCCATGTTGCGTTCGTTAATTTCACTACCAATTCGAATGTCTACGTCCCCAGCGCCCTGGAGACTGTCTGGTGCCGTAAAGACACCAATGAGATCGCCAATAGCAAGATCACCATCCATCATGAACCACCCGGCATCGATAGCTTCACTCAGGGGCAGGGGGCCTTGTTGCAATCTTGCGGTGATTGCGGCGCCGTGCCGGTCAAAGAAGAGTAAGCGCCCCAGACCGGAAACTGCCTCTGCATCCTGTTCGCTGAAAGCAGACGCCTCAGTGGGCTTTGGTTTTGGCACGAGGCGAATTATGCCCAGCCCATCCAGCACGGAGTGGAAAGGCGTTTCCAGGGCGACCGCGCCCCACTGCTGTAACAGGTGGTCTTCACGTGCCGGTGCGGGCGAATAAAGTAAGGACTTCGCAAAGCGCAGAAAACTAGGGGGCGGAGCGGCTGTTCTCGGTCCTTGTAGTGAAACGCTGATGAGTTGTCCAAGTAGACGGTTGAAGCGGTCCAGAACATTCCAAAGAACTTTGATACTCGCGCGAACTCCTTCGAATGTGAGGTCCACGCCCGTTTTTTCTTGCCAAGCGGAGAAATTGTCCAGGCTCTCCCTTGTAGAAAGCCGTTCTTCTGCCTTCCGAACAATCTCTAGGGATTCCTCCACCACTTTCCGGTATTGGCCAAGCTTTTCTAGGTAACGATCAACCCGCGAAGCGTTCTCGACCTTTTCCAGGATCGCGGAGATATCCAGAATTTCTGTCCGAAGAAGTCCGACCAATTCATTAGCAAAATTCTGAACGTTGGGGAAATCTCCGTATTCAATAGCATGAAGAAGGTTGTAGGCATCTCCCCGCAGGTACAGCGCATCACGCGCCACCCCGCTGAGGGCAAAGAACAGACGCCCAGAAGGCGAGAGCCGATATTCGTCGGCGAAATCGGTCTTTTCGATGAGAGCGGTTTGTCGTTTCTCTGACTTTCTCGCATTGGATGCGCTTGGCGTGCGGTCTATATAGAAAATCTCCGTAGGCCGTCGCAAGACATTTAGAACAAATTGCACGGTTTCTTCGTTCTGTTCGCCGCAATCCTCACGCACATGCTGATAGATGGCCGAGGAAGGCAAATAATCTTTGCCTGAAGTCTGATCCAACTCCCGTAGCCGCTCAATGATTGAGAATGCAATGTTGAGGTAGCGACCATCACCATGCCCGCTTCGACCCTCCTCCGAGAAATTGGGATTTCCTCCATAGGCGCGTTGTGAATCGTGAAGATCCACAAAACGAATAACGGCTGAGAGTAGCGCGATGTAATCCATGTGAAGTGCTAGTTTGAACAATGAGTACGCATAATAATTGTTCTCTATAGTATGACCGTATAGTTAATCGGTCAACATAATTGTTATGCTATCATGGGCGGCATGAGCAGATCGAAACAACAAACCCGTGATTTAGTCTGGAGCGCAGTGCAGCGGCTCCAGTTCATTGAGTTCCGCCTTCTATGGGAAGGGCACGTTAACCGTAGCGACTTGATTGAGGCCTTTGGGATTTCCGTTCCGCAGTCCACTTTGGATTTCCGGGAATACCTGGAGAGAGCGCCGGGGAACATGGATTACGATAAGCGGCAGAGGCATTACTTGCCGACTGCCACGTTCAAGCCGGTTTTTATTTCGGACAGCGCAGAGGGCTATCTATCTCAGCTTGTTGCGCTGAATGTTGGAGGGGAGAAACAAAGCCACCCCGGCTTAATTGGGGCCACGCCGCCCTTTGATGTCCTTCCATCGCCGGAACGACGTGTGGACGGGGATATTTTGCAGAAGCTCCTAAAAGCAATTCGCGAAAACCTCTCCATCGAAATTCATTACCAAAGCCTGAGTACAGCAGCCCCAGGTTGGCGAAGGATCACGCCTCACGCCCTAGCTTCGGATGGCCTGCGCTGGCATGTTCGGGCCTTCTGTCATACGAAAGGGGAATTCCGGGATTTTGTGCTTGGCCGGATCATGGATGCCCGTGAGGAGCAAGCATCGGACATTTCCGCCGATGCGGATACGGACTGGCAGGAACACGTCAAAGCGGTCATTGAACCCAATCCCGATCTAACCCCGGACCAGAAGAAGATTATCGAGCGAGACTACGCGATGAAGCGGGGTAAGGCCGAGATCATCGTCAGGCGTGCCTTGCTGTTTTACCTCAAGCGCCGGCTTGGAGTGGAGGATGGTGCGGAAAAGACGCCTGCGGCGCAGCAGGTGGTGATTGCAAAGATCAGTGCTATACGGCGCCCGGCTGCTGCGTAGTCCATGAAAATCGCCCTCTACTCCGACCTGCATCTGGAGATGGCCCTCCGGCTCAAAGGCACGCTCGGATGGGAGCCGCCCGCACTGGATGCCGATGTGGTAATTCTCGCCGGGGACATCGGCACCCACACCCATGGCATTGAATGGGCGGCGTCCGCATTTCGCCAGTGTCCTGTTTCGCCCGAGATCATCTATGTGGCGGGGAACCACGAATACTACGGGGCTCATCTCCATGACCTCACGGCCCAGATGAAGAAGATGGCCTCCAAGCTGGGCATTCACTTCCTGGATAACAGTATGATCGAGATCGGGGGAGTGCGGTTTCTTGGGACGCCGCTATGGTCTGATTTCCGGCTCTATGGCAGTGACGACGGAAGCGCCAACAGCATTCGCGCCGCACGAAACCAAATCAGCGACTACTCCTCGATTTTCGGCGCTGACCGAAAATTCATTGAACCGAGTGACACCATCCAGCTTCACCGGAAAGCCCGTGCGTTCTTGGAGAACGAACTAGCCAAGCCTTTCGATGGCAAGACAGTCGTTGTAACGCACTTCGCCCCACACCGGGGCTGCGTGGAGGGGCGATTCGAGGGCGGCTTGCTGACACCCTACTTCACGGTGGACATGGCCCCGCTCATGCGGAAATATCCCATTGATCTGTGGGTTTTCGGCCATACCCATTACAACGTGGATTTCGTGGACCACGGCTGCCGCGTGGTCAGCAATCAGCGCGGTTATCCCCGTGAACGAAGTCAGGGTTTCCGGGATGATTTAGTGCTTGAGGTATAGACCAAATGAAGAATCGACAATTCGAGTTGCGCCGCCGCTTGGCGCGGCAGTATCACCGAAACAAGCGCGGCCACCAGTTTGAGCAGGGCATTCTGGTCCGGCACGACTACAGCGAGTTCGATCCAAACGAGTTGTCCTGGTGGGATGATGTGCAGTTCATTCTCGGCGGCCTGCGAGTCGCGGTGGCTTGGCAGCATCCCCGCCACGTTTACCGGGGCATGATCGAGGACGCCGCCATGAGGGCGGCGCATCACCTGTACGAGAAGATCGACGCCGATCTGTTTGCGGGTTCCGAGAAGTCGTACAAGAAGGTTGGCCGAAGCCGCAAAAAGATTCAAAGCTATACGACGAAAAGCCGCCCTGGGGCGCAAGAGTGGTTGGACGCCGTGCGTGCCGAAGAAGCTCGCTTGAGCAAGGGGTCGGAATTCTCCGTTGTGCCATCATTCAAGGTTAAGACGCTGGCATGGTGCCGGTTCGTCGAAATAGTGGCCCCCGTTGAGGTTCGCAACGTCGTGGAACTGCGTATGTTGGCCGATCTGGTACGCCGTATCCTGAAAGGCGAAACGACGCTGGCAAGCGAGTTTCCGGGTTACGTCTACGACAAAGCCCGGTGGGTCAGCGAAGAGTTAGTGGAACAGCCGCTATACGTTGTTTCGCACCAAATTGCCGGAACATGACGCAGGCCCAATTCTAGACAGGTTTGCGTGATCGCTGACGCTTGCGCCGGGCCACTACAGCCCCACCACCTCGATCTTCTTTTTCTCAATGAAACATCTCACCATCTATAACAATCCAAAATCGGTCACCGATTTCAATCGGTACAGTTAAGGCTTCGCCAGCTTTCCTCGATTCTTGGCACTCACTGCTATTTCTGCTGCCGCAAGGAAATCGGCGCATTCTTCGGGCTTAATAATTGAAACGTACTTCGTCGGATTGGGGCCTGCGAGCGAAACCTGTTGCCACTCCGGGGGCACTGCTTTCCCGACCCAGCACCGAAACGCAAGGCCAGCAAGCAAGAATCCGTGTAACCAGCCCAATTTCGTCTTGGTTGAAGCGGGTTCCGAAACCCAACCACGAGCATCAACGTTGGGCGACTGTTCGAATAATCCGACGGAAATCGCCGCTTCAGGAGGAAATCCTGTTGTTCCGAGCAGGTACTGCCGAAATTTTGGCTCATAAGGTCCGAGCTTACAGTCCCCAGTCATCACACAGCCGCGCCACATTATGCTGGCCGCGAAATACGCAAGCTGATCGCATTCCACATCCCGATTCAGGGACGCCAATACTTTTTTCGGCGTATCGAGTCGCGTGATATTCTTAAAAAGCTTGATCCGCCCATTGTCCGGTTCCGTAAGCCTCGCCACAAAATCCTCGGACTTGGAGAAGCGCTGTTCGCAGTCAGCGCAGAGAAGATATTTGGTGGTCTGCTTGCTAGAAAGATAAGCATTCCCTCCAGCAATGTGAACCGGCGCCTTGGCGCCCGTCTGATCGGCGTCGCAAACCCTTTTGTACGCCCATTTCGGAATCAGATGGCTGTTTTGTAGATCAGCGTTTTTCTGGCAGAGAGCGCAGGTGCCGATCACCTTCAGAACCCCCAAGGAAGGTTACACCACTGATCCTGTTCCACCCGAACGGCCCACCGGCAATATGTTCGTGGAAAGTGGAAGCCCCCTTTGTTTCTGGCCTTTCGGACGGTTTTGAAGGCGGAGCGCATTCGCTCCATGGATGCCACTTTTTCTTCCCACGATAAGGCGCGGGCCTTCTCTCGATAAGCCGCTTTGGCTTTTGCAATGTAATCGTGGGATTCGGTCATTCCATTGTCCATAGCGGTATACTACACTAGAACAACGAAGTCGCTATCTTATTGATAATTAGTGTTTTGTGCGGCTGCTACATAATTCCGCTCTTTTGGCGAAGCAAAAGAAAGTAACCTGCTGTCGGGCAGCCCCCGACATCCAAAATAATTCGCGCAAAGCGCACAAAACAAACAAGCAGCAAAACATCAAGAAAGGCCAACCATGACCACCAAACAAATCATCTCCACCCCCCATGCCCCCCAAGCCATCGGCACCTACTCCCAGGCGGTGAAAGTGGGCGCCACCGTCTACCTCTCCGGCCAGATCGGCCTCGACCCCGCGACCATGCAAATGGTGGACGGCATCGAAGCCCAGATCCACCGCGTGTTCCAGAACCTCAAGGCGGTGACGGAAGCCGCCGGCGGTTCCACGGCCGACGTGGTGAAACTCAACGTGTTCCTCACCGACCTGGCCAACTTCGCCAAGGTCAACGAGATCATGGCCCAGTACTTCACCCAGCCCTACCCGGCCCGGGCCGCCGTGGGCGTGGCCTCCCTGCCCCGGGGCGCGCTGGTGGAAGCCGACGGGGTGATGGAGCTCTAAACCCATCATGAAGGCGGATACTCAGCCGCCTTTCCCTGCGGCGCTCCAGGCCAAGCTGGAAAAGCTCGGCCTGTTCACCGGGTTCGACCTGCTGCTCCACCTGCCCCTGCGCTATGTGGACGAAACCCACCTCTACCCCATCGCCGACGCGCCCCTCGGGCAGACGGTGCTGGTGGAGGGGGAGGTGATGGACGCGGAGGTGAAGTACAAGCCCCGCAAGCGGCTCACGGCCCGGGTGCGGGACGGCAGCGGGGTGTTGGCGCTCACCTTCTTCAACTTCTACCCCAGCCAGGTGAAGCAGCTTCAGCCCGGCGTGCGCTTGCGCCTGCTGGGGGAGGTGAAGCCGGGATTCTTCGGTGCCGAGATGGCCCATCCCAAGTTCCGGGTGGTGCGGGGGGAAACGCCTCTGGCGGAGACCCTGACCCCGGTCTATCCCACCACCGCCGGGCTGGGGCAGGAAACCCTGGGCAAGGCCATCGCCAAGTGCCTGGAGAGCCTGGACCTGTCCGACACCCTGCCGGCGGAAGTGCGGGAGCGCTTGTCCCTTCCCGGTTTCGGCGAGAGCGTGCGCTTCCTCCACCATCCGCCGCCGGAAACGCCCCAGGCGGTGCTGGAATCCCATGACCATCCGGTCTGGCGCCGGCTGGCCTTCGACGAGCTGCTGGCCCAGCAGCTTTCCATGCGCCTCCACTACCGCCGCCGCCACGGCCAGGAAGCGCCGTCCCTGCCGCCGAAGGGAGCGCTCACCCAGCAACTCCTGGCCGCCCTGCCCTTCCAGCTCACCCGCGCCCAGGCCCGGGTGATGGGCGAGATCAGCCGCGACCTGGCCCAGCCCCACCCGATGCAGCGGCTGCTGCAGGGGGACGTGGGCAGCGGCAAGACCGTGGTGGCGGCCCTGGCGGCACTGCAGGCGGTGGAGAATGGCTACCAGGCGGCGATCATGGCGCCGACGGAAATTCTGGCCGAGCAGCATTATCTCAAGCTGTCCGCCTGGCTGGAGCCGATGGGGCTGAAGGTGGCGTGGCTGGTGTCCAGCCTGGGGAAGAAGGACAAGCAGGCCGCTCTAGAGGCGGTGGCGAAGGGGAATGCGCCGATCGCGGTGGGCACCCACGCCCTGTTCCAGGACCAGGTGGCTTTTTCCAAGCTGGGTCTGGCGGTGATCGACGAGCAGCACCGCTTCGGCGTGCACCAGCGCCTGGCCCTGCGCCAGAAGGGAGCGGGGGCGGTGCATCAGCTGATGATGAGCGCCACCCCCATTCCTCGCACCCTGTCCATGAGCTATTACGCCGACCTGGACGTGTCGGTGATCGACGAGCTGCCTCCCGGCCGCACCCCGGTGGTGACCAAGCTGGTGTCCGACGGGCGCCGGGACGAGGTCGTCGCCCGGGTGCGGGACGCCTGCCTGCAGGGGCGGCAAGCCTACTGGGTATGCCCCTTGATCGAGGAGTCGGAGGCCTTGCAGCTGCAGACCGCCCTCGACACCTATGAAACCCTGACCCACACCTTCCCCGAACTGAAAGTGGGCCTGGTCCACGGCCGCCTGAAGACGGCGGAGAAGGCGGCGGTGATGGGCGCCTTCAAGCGGGGCGAACTGCACCTGCTGGTGGCGACCACGGTGATCGAAGTGGGGGTGGACGTGCCCAACGCCTCCCTGATGGTGATCGAGCACGCCGAGCGCATGGGCTTGGCCCAGCTCCACCAGCTGCGGGGCCGGGTGGGGCGCGGCGCGGCCCAGAGCGCCTGCATCCTGCTCTATTCGCCGCCGCTTTCCGAAACGGCCCAGGAACGGCTGAAAGTGATCCGCGAGACCACCGACGGTTTCGAGATTTCCCGCCAGGACCTGCGCATCCGCGGGCCGGGGGAATTCCTCGGCGCCAGGCAAAGCGGCGTGCCCATGCTGCGGGTGGCGGACCTGGAGCGGGACATCGACCTGCTGGAGGCGGCGCGGGACGCGGCGGAAATGATGCTCGCCCGCCACCCGGACCTGGCTGAGCAGCATCTCCAGCGCTGGCTGGGGGGCCGGCAGGAGTTCCTCAAGGCCTGATTTTTCTGCCATCATGGAACCATGAGCCTGCAACCCATCCCCTTCGACGAAGTCCCCATCGGGACGCCCCTGCCCTGGGCCGTCTACGACCGGGAGGGGCATTTGCTGTTCGAGCGCGGGCGGGCGGTGATCAGCCGCCAGCTGCTGGAAAAGCGGGGCAAAGGAGGCGTGTTCGTCGACCTCGACGCCTCGGTGGAGGCCCTCCAGACCATGGCCGGTTTCACCGAACCGGTGGAAGCCCGGGAGCGTCCCGCCATCGAAATGTTTCCCCCCGCCGGCATCCAGCCCCAGATTTGGGACCGGATGCAGATGCGCCTCCTGTCCCGGGAGGGGCAGAAATATCTGTTCACCCGCCTGGTGGGCTATGTCCACGGCGTGTCCATCCTGGTCACCCTGCCGAGGGAGGACGAGCACTGGGCCGCGGTGGCGGAGGGGGACGAGCTGGAGGTGCGCACCCTCACCGGCAACAACATCTATGTCTTCCGCTCCGAAGTGCTGCGGGTGTCGCTCATGCCTGCTCCCTACCTGCACCTGCGTTATCCCGAAAAAGTGCTGCATCAGCAACTGCGCCGCGCCCCCTGGGCCAAGGTCAGCCTGCCGGTGGCGGCCCACCGGGGGGATGGCGTCCGGAGCGAAGGATTCATCACCAACCTCAGCGCCAGCGGCGCCCACCTGGTGATGCACGGCGACCTGGGGCAGGAGGGAGAGGTGCTGCATCTCGCCTTCCAGGCGGCCAACGGCGAACTGATGACGGAATTGATGCTGGAGGCGGTAGTGCGGCGGGTGGCCCGGAGCCAGGAGGTGGGGGAGGAAGACTTGCTGGAGTATGGCGTGGAGTTCCGCGAACTCACCCCGAGCGACACGCTGTGGTTGAAGTGCGTGGTCTATCAGCGCATTTCCGAGGGCTTTCTGACCTGACGCAGACCACCTCGCCCGCGCCGGGGCGTGGGTCCGCTTCTCGGCCTTGCCTGCGTTTTCGGGCATAATTGCCCCATTTCTCCCTCGGCACCCCCATGAAGCTAGCCCTGCCCCTTGAACCCTGGACCTGGCGCCTGCCGGAATCGGCCGGCGGCTACCGGCCCTGGCTGCTGGACCGGGGCTCCCTTACCCGCCGCATCCAGCAGCGCTGCAACGCTTTCGGCGTGCGCGGCGTGCAGCAGCGGGAGAGCCGGCTCTCCGGGGGCGGCGGGCGCAAGATCGGCCGCGCCCTGATCCGCGAGGTATTCCTCCATTGCGGCGAGGCGCCGGTGGTATATGCCTGCAGCGTGCTGCCCATGGACACCCTGCGGGGGGCCTGGAATCGTCTCGGCAACCTGGGGGAGACGCCCCTGGGGGCGGTGCTGTTCGGCGACCCGCGGGTGAAGCGCCAGCCCCTGTGCTACAAGAAGCTCCACCGCCGCCACCCCCTCTACCAGCGGGCCTGCGCAGGCATGGACCAGCGGCCGGTCTACCTGTGGGCGCGGCGCTCGGAATTCCGCCTCCACCGGGGCCGCATCTGGGTGACGGAAGTGTTTCTGCCCCCCATTCTGGGACTGTGAGCTTATGGACTGGAAGGAACGGCTGACCCAATATGACAACACGCCGCGCAGCGGCTTGTTGCGGCGAAGGTTAAGCTTCAGGTTATGCCGGAGGCAGAAGCCATGAACATTCGAGCGAAGCTCGACCTTTATGACAACACGCCGCGGAGCGGCTTGTTGCGGCGAAGGCTAACCTTCAGGTTATGCCGGAGGCAGAAGCCATGAACATTCGAGCGAAGCTCGACCTTTATGAGAAGCTGATGCGGCTGGACAAGCCCATCGGCATCCTGCTCCTGCTGTGGCCCACCCTGTGGGCCCAGTGGCTCGCCACCGGCGGCCAGCCCAACTGGATCATCCTGTGGATTTTCGTCCTCGGCACGGTGCTGATGCGTTCCGCCGGCTGCGTGATGAACGATTACGCCGACCGCCATTTCGACCCCCACGTGGAGCGCACCAAGGACCGTCCCCTGGCGGCGGGCGCGGTGAGCGAGAAGGAGGCGCTGCTGCTGGCCGGGGGCCTCACCCTGCTGTCCTTCCTGCTGATCGTCCGGCTCAACACCCTGACCCTGCTGCTGTCGGTGGGGGCGGTGTTCCTGGCGGCGTCCTACCCCTTCACCAAACGCTTCTTCGCCATCCCTCAGGCATACCTCGGCATTGCCTTCGGCTTTGGCATCCCCATGAGTTTCGCCGCCCAGACCGGCGCGGTGCCTGCCGTCGCTTGGGTGGTGCTGCTGGCCAACGTGTTCTGGGCCGTGGCCTACGACACCGAGTACGCCATGGTGGACCGGGACGACGACCTCAAGATCGGCATCAAGACCTCCGCCATCACCTTCGGCCGCTATGATGTGGCGGCGGTGATGGGCTGCTACGCCGCCGCCCTGGGGATACTGGCCTGGGTGGGCCATGTTTTCCACCTGGGACTGGCCTACTACGGCGGCTTGCTGGTGGCGGCCGGGCTGGCGGGCTACCATTACACCCTGATCCGGGGCCGGGAGCGGGGGCCGTGCTTCAAGGCTTTCCTGCACAACAACTGGCTCGGGGGTGCGGTGTTCGCCGGCCTCGTGCTGGATTACCTGCACCCCATTCCGGTGGCGCTTTTTTAACGGAGAAGTCCATGCTACGGATTGCCGCCCTTATGCTCGCCGCCGCTGCCGCGGGCTGTTCCTCGGTGAAGCTGCCCGACCTCGCCTTGCCCACGGAAAAGCCGTCGGCCGCCGCGGTGGAGCGCTACGGCGTCTACTGCGAGCAGGTCGGTAACCTTCGCGGCAGTCCCGAATTCGAGCGCTGCGTGCGCAAACAGGAAGACACCTACCGATGAAATACCGCGACCTGCGCGACTTCATGGCGCAACTGGAGGCCATGGGCGAACTCAAGCGGGTTTCCGCGGCAGTGAGCCCCAACCTGGAAATGACCGAAGTGTGCGACCGGGTGCTGCGTGCCGGGGGTCCTGCCATCCTGTTCGAGAACCCCGCCGGCTGCGATATGCCGGTGCTGGCCAACCTGTTCGGCACGCCCAAGCGGGTGGCTCTCGGCATGGGGGAAGAGTCCACCGAGGCGCTGAGAGAGGTGGGCAAGCTGCTGGCCTTCCTCAAGGAACCCGAGCCCCCACGCGGCCTCAAGGATGCCTGGGAGAAATTCCCGGTGTTCAAGCAGGTGCTCAACATGGCCCCCAAGGAGGTGTCCTCCGCCCCCTGCCAGGAAGTGGTGTGGGAAGGGGCGGACGTGGACCTGTCCCGCCTGCCCATCCAGACCTGCTGGCCCGGGGATGCGGCGCCTCTGCTCACCTGGGGTCTGGTGGTGACCAAGGGCCCCCGCAAGGCGCGGCAGAACCTGGGGATTTACCGCCAGCAGGTGATCGGCCCCAACAAGCTCATCATGCGCTGGCTCGCCCACCGGGGCGGAGCTCTGGATTTTCGCGACCATTGCGAAGCCAATCCCGGCCAGCCTTTCCCCCTGGCGGTGGCCATCGGCGCCGATCCGGCCACCATCCTCGGCGCCGTGACCCCGGTGCCCGATTCGTTGTCCGAATACCAGTTCGCCGGCCTGTTGCGGGGTTCCAAGACCGAGGTGGTGAAGTGCCTGGGCTCCGATTTGCAGGTGCCGGCGGGGGCGGAGATCGTGCTGGAAGGCGTGATCCATCCCAATGAAACCGCCCTGGAAGGCCCCTTCGGCGACCACACCGGCTACTACAACGAGCAGGAAACCTTCCCCGTCTTCACCGTTGAGCGCATCACGATGCGCCGCAACCCGATCTACCACAGCACTTACACCGGCAAGCCGCCGGACGAGCCCGCCGTGCTGGGACTGGCCCTGAACGAGGTGTTCGTGCCCCTGTTGCAGAAGCAGTACCCGGAGATCGTCGATTTCTACCTGCCGCCGGAAGGCTGCTCCTACCGCATGGCGGTGGTGAGCATCAAGAAGCAGTACCCCGGCCACGCCAAGCGGGTGATGTTCGGCGTGTGGAGCTTCCTGCGCCAGTTCATGTACACCAAGTTCATCCTGGTCACCGACGACGACGTCGACGTGCGCGACTGGAAGGAAGTGATGTGGGCGCTGACCACCCGCGTCGATCCGGCCCGGGATACGCTGCTGGTGGAGAACACCCCCATCGATTACCTCGACTTCGCCAGCCCGGTGTCCGGCCTGGGCTCCAAGATGGGCATCGACGCCACCAACAAGTGGCCCGGCGAGACCCAGCGGGAGTGGGGCACGCCCATCGTCATGAGCGACGAGGTGAAACAGCGGGTGGACGCGATGTGGACCAGCCTCGGCCTGTAGACCGCTTCCTCTGCGACGAAATGCTCGGCCGCCTGTGCCGCTATCTGCGGGCGGCGGGCTACGACACCGCTGCCGCTCAACCCGGCGAGCCCGACGCCCGCCTTCTTTCCCGCGCCATTGCCGAAAACCGGCGCTTCCTCACCATGGACCGCAAGATCATGGAGCACAAGGTGGCCCAGGAAGTGGCCACGGTGCTGCCCATGGCCGACCTCGACGCCTTGGCCGCCTTCATGCAGCGGGAGTTCGGGGTGGACTGGCTCCATGCCCCTTTCTCCCGCTGTTTGGTGGACAACGCCGAGTTGGTACCCGCTTCCCCGGAGGATGCTTCCCGTGCGCCGCCGGAGTCACGGCGGGAGGGGGAGGAGCTGCGGGTGTGTCCCGCTTGTCGGCGGGTGTACTGGCGGGGGTCCCATGTGAGAAGGATGTTGGGGCATATGGGGCGGTGGAAGGGTTTGTAGCGCAGGCGAGGTTGCCTGCGCTACAAACCCTTGGGCCCGCCCCCAACCTTCGCCTACAATGCATGCCATGCAAATAGCCCCCCAGTTCGAACGCACCCACATTCTCATCGGCGACAGCGGCCTGGAAAAGCTCGCCGCCAAGCACGTCTTCGTCGCCGGACTGGGAGGCGTGGGCTCCTACTGCGCCGAGGCCCTGGCCCGGGCGGGCGTCGGGCGCCTGACCCTGCTGGACCATGATGTGGTGGCGATCTCCAACATCAACCGCCAATTACCGGCCCTGCTGTCCACCGTGGGGCGGCCCAAGGTGGAGGTGATGGCGGAGCGCATCCGGGACATCAATCCCGCTTGCCAACTGACTCTGCTCGGGGAGTTCCTCTCCAGCGGCAACGTGATGGAACTGGTGCCGGCGGATGCGGACTATGTGGTGGACGCCATCGATTCCCTGGCCTGCAAGGTGGCCCTGGTGGGGGAGAGCCTGCGGCACGGGTTGAAGGTGGCCTCCAGCATGGGGGCGGGAAACCGGCGGGACCCGTCGCGGATAAGGCTGGGGGACCTGTCCAAGACCGAGATGTGCCCCCTGGCGCGGCAGATGAGAAAGCGCCTGGCTCGCCACTACGGCATCCGCAAGGGGGTTCTGACGGTATACTCCGACGAGCAGCCCAGCGCCCCCTTGCCGCCGGAGCCGGTGGAAGGGCCGGGACGGCCCCGGGCGGTGAACGGCACCATCAGCTACATGCCACCCCTGTTCGGCTTGATGCTGGCGGGAGAAGTGGTGCGGCGGCTGTTGGCGGAAGAATAAGCAGTTCTAACCCGGAAAAGGATTATGGACCTCATCACCGACGTTGTAAGGTTGGCCGGCATGATCGCCATCGCCAGCGGCCTGGTAGCGCTGGTTTTTCTGCTCTGGCGCTTCATCATCAGCAGCCTGAAGGAGGAGATCGAGGTGGAGCGCTTCCGCGCCCTCGCCCGCAACCTGCGTTTCTTCATCGCCGTGGCGAAAAAGACCGGGAGCGACACCTATCCCCATCCCAGGGCCTTGGCGGAATGGCTGGAGGAGGGGCTGGGCTGGGCCGGGGGGCACGGCGAGGGGGCGCGGGACGCGGAACAGTTCCGGGAGCAGCTCAAGGCCCTGGAGGCTCCCATGATCAAGCAGCGCACCGAGGAGATCGACCGGCTGAAAGCCAAGCTGGATCCCCTGGAGGAACTGGAGCACAAGGTCGCCAAGTACAAGACCCTGATCGCCCCCGAGCAGGACGTGGCGATGATGACCGAGGCCGACCGGCGCAAGTGGGACGATGACGTGGAGAATACCCGCAAGGCCATGTTCGACTTGGTGGGGAACATCGAGAACAGATAAAATCCGGTGCCGGATTAATTTTCAGGCAGGGGAAAATTGCCGTTGCCCCAAAAGGGCTTGGCAGTTTTCAAGCAAGCCGTGCACAGGCTTGTCCACAGAATTTGTGGAGAACCTGACAATTCCAAAAACGGCCGGGGCCGCCACGAACAGCCACCGGAGCCGATTCCCCACCCAGGACACACAGGTACATATCTTGCTCGCCTAGCGGCGGAATTTTCCCTTAATTTTTAGCGAGACCCCGTCATGACCTGTTCTTCCGTAATGAATCCGCAGCCGGTGACGCTGCGGGCCGACGACACCGTCGCCGACGCCGTGGCCGTCATGCGCGACAGCCGCCACAAGTCCATTCCCGTGATCGACGGAGCAGGACGTTATCTGGGCCTGTTCAACTTCCATGCCCTGCTCGGCCTGCTGCTGCCCAAGGTGGCGACGGTGGAGTCGGGGCTGAAGGACCTGGCCTTTGCCTCCGACATGCTGGACTCCCTCAAGGAGAAGCTCACCGACGTCCTCGGCCACCCGGTGAAGGACTATCTGGAACGGGAAACGACCCTGATCCATCCCGATATGCCCATGATGGAAGCGGTGCTGCTGCTCTACCGGGCCAACAATACCCTGCCGGTGGTGGACCGGGACAGCGGCCAGTTGGTGGGGATGCTCTCCCCCTGGGACGTGCTGAACTGCCTGGAGGAGAGCAAGCATGCACGCTGAAGCCCATACCGCCCTGTTCGGCCTGGACCCCATGTGGGTGGCCGGCACCCTGTTCGTCGGCACCTACGCCGCCATCATGACCGAGCGCCTCAACCGCGCCATCATCGCCCTGCTGGCGGCGGGACTGATGATCCTCACCGGGGTGCTGGACCAGGATGCCGCCATCCGCGGCATCGACTTCAACACCCTGGGCCTCCTGATCGGCATGATGATCATCGTCGCCATCACCCGCCAGTCCGGCGTATTCCAGTTTGTCGCCATCTGGTCGGCGAAGAAGGTGGAGGCCAAGCCGGTGGGCATCATGATCATGCTGTCGGTGTTCACCGCGCTGTTTTCGGCCTTCCTGGACAACGTCACCACCGTGCTGTTGATCGTTCCGGTGACCCTGCTGATTACCGAGGAACTGAAGGTCAAGCCCTACCCCTACCTGTTCGCCGAAATCCTGTCGTCCAACATCGGCGGCACGGCGACCCTGATCGGCGACCCGCCCAACATCATGATCGGCTCGGCGGCGGGCTTGAGCTTCAACGACTTCCTGATCAACCTGTCCCCCATCATCCTGGTGGTGTTCGTCGCCAACCTGATCCCCCTCTACCTCATCTGGCGCAAGGACCTGGTGACCACAGACGAAGCCCGGGCCAGGGTGATGCAGTTCAACGAGCGTGACGCCATCACCGACCCCCTGCTGCTGAAGCAGAGCATGGGGGTACTGGCCCTGGTGATCTTCGGCTTCATCGCCGGCCACTCCTACCACATTGCCCCCGCCACCGCCGCCCTCAGCGGCGCCGCCCTGCTGTTGATGCTCCATTGCTGGCCCAAGGATGCGGAAGAGCAGTCGAAAGCGGTAACCCACGTGTTCAGCGAGGTGGAGTGGATCACCATTTTCTTCTTCATCGGCCTGTTCGTGGCGGTGTACGGCGTGGAGCAGACCGGCATCATCGGCCTGGCGGCGAACAAGATGGTGGAGCTGACCCAGGGCAACATGGTGGTGCTGAGCATCACCATTCTGTGGGGGTCGGCCATCTTCTCCGCCTTCGTCGACAACATCCCCTTCGTCGCCACCATGATTCCCCTGATCAAGTCCCTGGCCCCCGCCCTGGGCGGCCCGGAGGCGATCAAGCCCCTGTGGTGGTCCCTGGCCCTGGGCGCCTGCCTGGGGGGCAACGGCACCCTCATCGGCGCCAGCGCCAACCTGGTGGTGGCGGGCTTCGCCGAGCGTGCGGGGCAACCCATCCGCTTCGTGCCCTTCATGCTGATGGGTTTTCCCCTGATGCTGCTGAGCGTGGCGATTTGCAGCGTTTACGTGTATTTCCGCTATTTGGTGTAGACCCTTGTAGGAGCGCCCCATGGGCGCGACGGTCGCGCTCAAGGAGCGCGCCTACAGACGAAAAACAAACGGCCCCGTTCGGGGCCGTTTGCTTGGGTGCGGTGAAAGCCTCAGGAATGGGGCAGGATCGGCTTCGCCTGGGCGGTAACAGCCGGACCGTTGGCCTCCAGCCATTTCCTGATGCGGTTGGCGTCTCCCAGGCGGCTGTTCTTGCCCCAGGAATCCAGCAATACGATGATGGTGGGGCGCTGGGCGATCTTGGCCTGCATCACCAGGCAGTGGCCGGCCTCGTTGATGAAGCCGGTCTTGGACACGCCGATGTGCCAGCCCGGGTTGCGCACCAGGGCGTTGGTGTTGCGGTATTCCAGGGTGCCGTGGTTCACGGCCAGTTCGTATTCGGGGGTGGTGGTGATGACCCGGATCAGGGCGTAGCGGTGGCTGGCCCGCACCATTTTGCTCAGGTCGCGGGCGGTGGAGACGTTTTCGCTGTGGAGGCCGGTGGAATCGACGAAGTGGGTGCGGGTCATGCCCAGTTGCCGGGCCTTGCGGTTCATGGCGGCGACGAAAGCCCGGATGCCTCCCGGATAGGCACGGCCCAGGGCGGCGGCGGCGCGGTTTTCCGACGACATCAGGGCCAGCTGGAGCATTTCCCGGCGGCTGAGAGTGGTGCCCACGGCCAAGCGGGAACCGGAGCCCCGCAGCAGATCCATGTCTTCCGGCTCCACCGTGATGCGGGCTTCCATCGGCTGGTCGGCATCCAGCACCACCATGGCGGTCATCAGCTTGGTGATGGAGGCGATGGGGCGCAGTTCGCTGGCATTCTTGGAGTACAGCACCGAACCGTCCTTCTGGTCCAGGACCAGGGCGGAGGTGGATTTGAGGGCGAGGCGGCCGTCGGTGGCCACCGGGTCGGCATGGCGGGGCTTGGCGACAGCGTGGACCGGCTTCGCGGCGTGGCGCAGCTTGACGTGGTAGCGGGTCTTGGCGTCGGCGTTGACGGCGAAGGTGGCCAAGGCTGCCGTTACGGCGACGGTCAAAATCAGATTCCTGCGCACTGCCTTCCTCCCTTCGAAACGCAGACAGTATAGCGGAAAACGCCTGCTTCAAAAAATATTAGGCAAAACGCTAAGTTGCAAGTATTTCTTAATGTTTTATACGAGAATTGAGCGGGAATGTCAATACCGGAAACCGTGTAAAGGCTGGGTCCTAGCGCTTCTTCTCGATGGCCAGCACCGCCTCGTTGCGCAGGGTCTTGACCAGGCCCAGTTCCTTGGGGGAGAGTTCCAGGGCCTGGCCCCGGTCTTTGTCGGCGTAGATCAGGCCCAGGGGCTTCTTGTCCACCACGATGGGCAGCAGCAGGAGGCCCCGGGCGGGCACCAGTCGGCGGTACCAGTCGGGAATGAGTTTCCGGACCTCCGGGGCGTCGATGTCCGGCGCCATCAGGTAGTCGGCCTGGAGAGCCTGGTGGAACACGTCCGGACTGGGGGCGAGGGGGAAGCGGAATTCGGTGGCCAGCCGGTCCGCGTCCCGGCCCAGGCCGAAGCGCCCGCACATGGTCTGCCGCTGGGGATCTACGGCGCACAGCAGGATGCGGGAGAAGCCCAGGGCCCGGTACAGGGTTTCCAGGATGATGTGCAGCACGTCGTTGATCCGGTAGTCCGACACCAGGGTGTTGGTGATGTCCTGGATGCCGGCGCTGAGAATCGCCAGGGAGTCGGGCCCCTCCTGGACCACCGCCAGGGTTTCTTCCCCCGTCATGGTCTCGGGGGCGGCGATTTCCTGGGTGGAGGCGGCGAACTCCCGCAGGGTCTTGCCCCCCACCTCGGACCAGGCGCTGACGCGGAGGAAGAAGGGGCTTTGCGGGAGGTCGAAATTGAGCACCGCCGCCTCCCGGACCAGGTCCGTCACCGCCGATTCCACTACCTGGATCAGTTGTTCCCGGCTCAGGGTGGCGTACCGTCCGGCGGCGTTCAGCAGCGGCTCCAGGTGCCGATCCCGCTCCTCCGGCGGCGTGGAGCGCACCACCCGGCACAGCTCGTTGGCCAGCCACGCCAGTCGGCGCAGCTTTTCGTCCCCCTCGCCCCCGGGGGGCGACGCGGCGGCCAGGGTGTCGCGGCGCAGGCTGTAGACGATCTTGTCGGGGAAATTCCAGGCCCTGGCGATGCCGACACCGATCTCCTCGAAGCCCAGTCCGAGCACGGCGGCGGCGGCTTTCTCCTCGTCCTCGCCCCCCTGGACGTGCTGTTCGATTTCCGGGTATTCCTCCGGGAAATAGAACATCACCAGCAGCCGGCCCAGGCCGTGGAGCATGGCGCAGATGAAGGCCTCCTCCATCTCCCGCACGCCCAGCAGCGGCACCAGTCGGCGGGCCAGGATGCCGGCGAAGAAGGAGGCCACCACTTCGTCCTTGAGGTGGGTCGCCTGGGCCTGGTTGTGCAGCTTGTCGAACAGCATCAGGGATAGGGCGATGTTGCGGATGGTGTCGAAGCCCAGGATGGTCACCGCCCGGGACACGGTGCTGACATTGCCGCCGAACTGCTGGTAATAGGCGGTGTTGACCATTTTCAGCAGCTTGTTGGTGAGGGCGAAGTCCTTGAGGATGGTGTTGGCCAGGTTGGCCGCGCTTTGCTGGTCGGCGCGGATGATCTTGTTGACCACGCTCACGGTGCGGGCCAGTGCGGGAAAGTCGCTCTTGTGGCGCATCTTGAGCAGCAGGAAGTCCAGGGCCACCTGCTTGGCGTCGCCGGACAGGGCGATGGGCCGGGCCGGTGCCAGGTAGTCCCGCAGGGCTGCCGCCATGTCCTCGGCGTTGGGGTAGCGGGCGGCGGGATTTTTTTCCAAGGCGCGCATGATGATTTCGTCCAGCCGCTCGTCCGTCTCGGCGCCCAGCCTGGAAGGAAGCTCGAAGGGCGTATGCACCATGCGGTGCAGGATTTCGTAGACGTTGCCGCCGTGGACCGCGGTCTTTCCGGCCAGCATTTCGTACAGGATCATGCCGGCGGCGAACAGGTCCGCCTGGGGCGTGGACACCCGCCCCGAGATGTATTCCGGCGCCATGTACAGGGGGGTGCCGAAGAGGGCATCGCCCCCCTCCCGGGAGGCGGAAACCCGGCTGGCGACGCCGAAGTCCATCACCCGCGCCGTGCCCTTGCGGTCGATCATGATGTTGCCGGGCTTGAGGTCCCGGTGGATCACGTCCATCTGGTGGGCGTAGCCGATACCCTCCAGCACCTGGACCGTGATTTCCGCCGCCCGCTCGGCGGGCAGGCGTCCCTGGTCCCGGATCAGTTTGGCCAGGGTGGTGCCTTCCACGTATTCGAACACCAGGTAGGGGGTACCGTTTTCCTCGCCGGCGTCGAACAGGGTGACGATGTTGGGATGCTGAAGGCGGCTGACCATGCGCGCCTCCTCCAGCAGGATGCGGATTTCCTTCTCCCGATCGGCGTCGCTCTCCAGCAGCAGGGTCTTGATCGCCACCCGGCGTTGCAGCTTGGGGTCCTCCGCCAAGTAAACCTTGCCCTGGGCGCCCTGGCCGAGCACCTGGAGAAGATGGAAACGGCCGATGGTTTCGGGTTCGCGGGAGGAGGGCAAAGCGGGAGCTTCCTGGGCTTGGCGACTGGCACGATTATAGGCCAGCCCGGGGGAAGGGGGTTAGAACCGGCCTAAGTGGTGTGGCCCTTGGCGATGCGCTCGAACACCAGGCAGCGCAGCCACAGGGCCTTGTCCGGCGTCACGTTGCTGAACTCCACGCCGTACTCCATCAGTTTCAGGCCATGGCGCAGCTCTTTCTCGCCGGAGCGGCGGACAATGGCGTCGAGGGAAAGCTCGGTATGGATTTCGTCGATGCTCACCGGAAAGTCCAGCCGGATGGCCTCCCGCTCGCCCCCCAGTGGCTGGGGAATGGCGATTTTCGCCCCGCTGCCGGAAAGATTGGTGATCTTGCCGTTCTCCCGCTTGCCGTCGCCGGTCACCACCGCCACGTTGATGTCGACGCTGGCCCAGGGATGCCGGCGCAGCTTCTGGCGGCTGACCTTGGTGGGGTATTCCAGGTGCACGTAATGGGTCGGGCTGACGCAGCTTTGCAGCACCGCGGAGCGGAACAGGTAAATGTCGCCCCCGGTGAGCATGCGCACCTCCACCGCCTCGCCGTCCAGGAATTCGGCCCGCTGACCCCGCCATGCCGGGGTGGTGACGATGATGCTGTGACCTTTGATATAGCCCACCAGGCGGGAAATATACTGGGTCTTGCTGCCCCCCACCCGAATCTGGAGCCGTTCCCCCACCTGGGGCTTGATGCCTGCCGGGGGAAACAGCTCGGCGGCTGTCGCCGTCGCTTCCGCCTGCTCCTGAACCCAACGGTCCACGGATTCCTCCGGCGCCTTGGCCGCCGCGCCAGGAGCCGCCGCGCCGCTCTGACGGAACAGCCCCTCCGCCAGCACGCTGGCCAGGAGCTGGATTTGCTGGGCGGAAATCTCCTCCCCGTCGTAAAACATCACGTGGCCGTCCTTGTCGTAAAGGGGCCACGGCAGCGGCTGGCCGATGGGGATCTGGTCGATGCTGACGGGGATGAGGTCCATGGGATGGATGATAGCCAATGGCTGGAAGGGGGGGCAATGAGGGATACCCCTAACCCGGGAAGGAGGGGGCGCCGTGCGCACCAGGTTTTGTAGCGCAGGCGACCTCGCCTGCTGTTTTGGGTTTTGTGCGCTTCGCGCGGTTGTTTAGGTGTCGGGGGCTGCCCGACAGCAGGTTACTTTCTTTTGCTTCGCCAAAAGAAGCGGAATTATGTGACAGCCGCACAAACACCACGAAATCATATAGATAATGCTGTCCGTATTTTTTACGGGGAGTCGCTTGAGAGCAGGCATGCCACTTCCGCTATGAACGGCCATTCCGTGGGATGGCCCAGGCCAAACGGAGCAGGGTCGCCAATTCCTCGTGGTTTGGCGAAGTCCTTACCGTAGCGAGCGGATGGCCCCGGTATTTCCCCGCAAGCACCTCGGCCCGGCCCAGCGCCTCGAAGCTGCTGACGGTCGGGACAGCCTCACCGCTCAGCCAGCGGCGCCAGTTGCGCTGGTGGCTCCCCTTCACGGTGGCTTCCAGCGCCGCGCCGCTATCAACGCCCAGAACGGCCATCAATGACCGGGTCCACTGCGACATAAATCGGGCCGCAATTACCTGCCGTTCCGGCGAGGGCTTGGGCCGGCCAACATTCCTGGGGCCGAACAGCGCCGTTTCCTTGCGCTTGCTCCGGCGAACGATTCGTTCGGACTCCCGGATTTGCGCGCTTTGCCTTTCGATAATGGCCTCCAGTTCGGTTATTTTCTGCCGGGCCACGTCAATGTCTTCCTGGGCATACCAGGCATCGATCTCATATCTGGACGACCAGCGCCCGTCCTCGTGCTCGAACTCGCCGATCCAATACCCGATGGTTTCCTGCCGGGCCTTGAACGCCGCTTCTTCTTCCGCCGAGGGCGGCGGAGGCGTCGCGTGAGCGACTTGTGTATCCGGCCAGGCGGGATTGGTCGAATACTCTTCCGGAGGCGGGGCGACGACCTGTCTCCGCTTGTCGGCCATTTTTTCGGCATATCGCTCGATTTGAAGCCGCACCCAGGGGTGGTGTTTCCAGTCCGATGTTAGCACGACATAGTCGTTGGCGAGTTCCGGGCTCAACCACTCGCTTTCGCCGCTGGTATAAGTATCCCGGCAATACGACCGAATCGCCATGACCCACGCCTCGGCTGTGGCCATCAATCCGGCCACCCGGCAGTTGTCGTCCTGATTATCCGGGCTCAGGCCGAGCGATGCCGTGATGGGGTGAAGAACCGTATCCTCGAATTCGAATTGCTGGGCTTCCACGGGAAGGCTGGCGGCGAGTTCCGAATTCGCCCAGGGCACTGAATAAAATAACCGATTCGCCGTGTGATCCCATACGGTCGCCAGCCATTTCAGACGGTTGCCTCGATCCCGTTTTGGGTTACCGATGCTGACAACCCACCGCGGATGGATGGACTCCGCGAATTCGACAAAGGCGATGGGAGGCGTCGGGGCGTAGCTCATGGTCTGCAATCCGGAGTGCTCACAGGATGGAACAGCTTACCCCACTTCGCCGAAATTGAGCGGACAAATAATTGCCAAAGTATTTGTTAAGGCCATGAATAAACGCTGTTCTGGCGGATAGAAAATGAGGCATCGCCGTTGTGCCACACTTGGCCGCTTCATTGGCGCCCGGTGTGGGTTCGCCAGAAAGGAACCCCAGATGAGCAAGACCATCGATTTCGCCAGCCTTCGCCTGGAAACCCCCTTTGAACTCGACGACGCCTACGCCCTCGGTCGCCAGACGCTGGAGAAGACGATGGGGGCGATGGGGCCGAGCGACCGGACATTCTCGCTGGAGTTGTTCGCGGCGGTGACGTTGGCGCTCGCCAAGTCCGAGCCGCCTCTGACGCTCAAGAAGATGGTGGATTATCTGGCTGATCCGTTATGGGACACACCGCTCCAGATCCTGTATCACCTAGCCCAGGACAAGACGTTGCAAACGCAGCCGGTTACGGCGGAGTGGCAACGCAAATTGTTGATGAAGGTTGAGCGCATGCCGCAAGCGCGGGTCGATGCATTGATCAGGCAATGCCATGCCCAGTGGACGATGGCCGGCGAGAGCATTCCGTGCCAGGAGGGCGCCAGCCTCCAGTTGTTCGAGCCGGAGGCGATCCTGAAGGCCAAGGTGCGGATTGGCAGGTTGAGCGACGAAATCAATGGCGCGTCGGGCACCGTGCTCGACGACGCCCACCACCGCGACGGTTTCCGTTCTCTTCCCGACCTGGACAAGGCACTGTCCCGCCTGAGCAACCTACGACCTGAGGTCGAGAACCTCGCCGGCCCACTTGACCGCCTGCAAACCGATTTGACCTTGGCGAAGCACATGCTGCCGGCCGATTTCAGGATCACGCCGATCCTGTTGCTGGGCGATCCGGGGATCGGAAAGACCTATCTGGCCTCGCGCTTGGCGGAAGGGTTGGGGGTGCCCATTGAGAAGATGTCGGCTGGCGGCGCCCAGGGCGGCTTTCAGTTGACCGGTTCGCACACGAGCTGGAAAGGGGCGAGGCCGGGGGCGTTGGTGTCCTTGCTGGCCAGCGGGGACTCGACTTCTCCGGTCGTGCTCATCGATGAGGTTGATAAGATCGCGGATTCGCAATACCCGGTGCTTCCCGTGTTGCTCGACCTGCTTGAGCCGGATTCGGGGAAACGGTTCAAGGATGAGTTTTTTGAGATGACCTTCGACGCCAGCCGGATATTTGTCGTCCTGACCGCCAACCAGGCCGACCGGGTTCCCGTACCGTTGCTCTCGCGCGTGGAGGTATTCGACGTGCCCCGTCCCGATTTCGAGCAGCGGCGGCGCATCATTCATGCCCTGCATGGGGAATTGCGAGCGAAGACCGGGCACGGCGTCGGCCTGGACCTGGCCAGTTGCGACCAACTGGCGGAACGCTGTGACCTCGATCTCAGGGTGTTGGGCCGTCTGGTCAGGGAGGGATTCGCCAAGGCGCTTCAATCGGGCGGGGCTGTGTCCACCCTGTCTATTCCAAAGTTAGAGGAGCGGAGGCCGATGCGGTTCGTGTGAGGGAACCTGCTGTCGGGCAGCCCCCGACACCCAAACCACTATGCGCGTAGCGCATGCAAACCAAAAGCAGGCGAGGTCGCCTGCGCTACAAATCCCTGGTGCGCAGGCGCACCCTACCACCTTACCCCCCCGCCAAACTCCCCGTCTCCACCGCCGCAATCGCTTTCGCCTGATTCATGTCGTTGGTGTAGCCGCAAGCGTAAAGGCAGGTGGCGATCTGGTTCACCAGGGGCATGGGGAGGGGAACTTTGCCGTCCAGGACCAGGCGGGTCCAGGCGGCGGTGGCGGCGGCGCTGGGGTCGGGGAGGGTGGAGGAATGGGGGTGGGAGGATTCGGTTTCGGCTTCGAACAGGGTGCGGCTTTCGCCGTCGCGGAAATATTCCAGCCGGGGGCGGCGGGAGGGGCTGGCGAAGGCTTCGCCTTCGGTGCCTTCGAGGAGGATGGCGTGGGCCCGGGTGAGGGCCAGGAAGTCGCGGTATTTTTCCAGGTAGCCGGGGCGGGTGGTGCCGATGACGCGGATGCCGGCGTCGGCGATCGGGTCGGCGAGTTTCACCACGTTGTGGGGGCTGATCCGCAGGCCAAGGCGGGCGCGCAGGGCGAGCAGGGGTTGCAGGTTGGGGCACAGCACGCCGGCGGGAACGAAAGCCAGGTGGTCCCGGTGCAGGACTTCCCGGGCCTGGGCGGAGCTGGCGCAGGGCATGATGCCCAGTTCGCGGAAGATGTGGGCGCTGGTGACGCGGCCGAAGCCTTCCAGTGCTCCGTGGACCAGCACCGGGATGCCGAAGCGCTGCAGCAGGAGGGCCAGCAGGGGCAGCAGGTTGGGCTGGTGGCGGGCGCCGCTGTAGCTGGGGAGGACGATCACGCCGGGGGCGGCGGGGGGCGGGTCGATGGGGCGCAGGCGCTCGGCCAGGGCGCGGTGGAAGCCGATCAGTTCCCCAAGGGATTCGCTCTTCATGCGCAGGGCCATCAATAGCCCGCCCAGCTCCAGGTCCGGTACGCCGCCGTCCAGCACCGCCGAGAACAGGTGGTAGGCCTCCTCTTCGTCGAGGTCCTGGGCGTCGGTGCAGTCGCGGCCGATTTGTTTGAGGTAGCTGGCGAAGTTCATGGGCAAGGCCGGGGAAAAGGATTTGCCCGTGAAGTGAGCAAGGGCTGTGCCAGTGCCATCCTTGTTGTTTATCAGTGTCTTGCGTATTTTCCCGGCGGAGGGATGGGTGGTTGTGGTGCGTTTTGTCCGTTTCGGTGCGTCCGTTGTAGCGCAGGCGGCCCGCCCGCAACGGGCCGGTAGGCCCTCCTTGGGGCGGGCAATGCAGGCGGGGCCGCCTGCGCTACGCAGGGCGGAGCTAAGGCAGGGTGCCCCAGGTGAGGAGGTACTGGAAGTCCTCCGCCGGCACCGGTTTGGCGAAGTAGTAGCCCTGGACCTCGTCGCAGCCGTGGGCCCGGAGGAATTCCGCCTGGGCGGCGGTCTCCACCCCTTCCGCCACGATCTTCAGGTTGAGGTGGTGGCCCAGGCTGATGATGGAGCGGGCGATGGCCACGTCGTCGGCGTTGTGGGGGATTTCGTCGATGAAGCTGCGGTCGATCTTGAGGGTGTCCACCGGCAGCCGCTTGAGGTAGCTGAGGGAGGAATAGCCGGTGCCGAAATCGTCCACCGACACCTGCACCCCCAGCTCCCGCAGCCATTCCAGGGCATCCAGCGTGCTGCGGTCGTTCTGCATCAGCAGGCTCTCGGTGATTTCCAGTTCCAGGTGCTGGGGGGAGAGGCCGGATTCCCGCAGGGCGGCGGTGACGGTTTCGATCAGGTTGTTGCGCTTGAACTGCACCGGGGACAGGTTGACCGATATCCGCAGGGGCGCCAGATCCGCCTGCTGCCACGCCATGTTCTGGCGGCAGGCGGTTTCCAGCACCCACTGGCCGATGGGGACGATGAGGCCGGATTCTTCCGCCACCGGGATGAAGTCGTTGGGGGGGATCAGCTTGCCGTCGGCGGTGCGCCAGCGCAGCAGGGCTTCGGCGCCCACCACCAGGCCGGTTTCCAGGCTGACCTTGGGCTGGTAGTAGAGCAGCAGTTCGTTGTGCTCCAGGGCCTGGCGCAGGCCGGCCTGGAGTTTCATGCGGCTGTGGGCCTCCACGTTCATGGTGCCGGAGAAGAACTGGAAGTTGTTGCGCCCCTGGTTCTTCGCCGCGTACATGGCCATGTCGGCATTCTTCAGCAACTGGTCGGGGTTGGCGTCTTCCAGGGGGTAGACGGTGATGCCGATGCTGGTGCTGGTGTAGACCTCGTGGCCCTCCAGGGTGAAGGGCTGGACGATGGTGTCGATGATCTTCTGGGCCATCATCTCCGCCCCTTCGATGCCGGGCAGGTCGGTCTGGATGACGGCGAACTCGTCGCCCCCCAGCCGCGCCACGGTGTCGGTATCCCCCACGCATTCCTGGAGGCGCTGGGCGACGCTCTTCAGCAGCAGGTCGCCGGTGTGGTGGCCGAGGGTGTCGTTGATTTCCTTGAACCGGTCCAGGTCCAGGAAGTGCAGCGCCATCGGCGCCCCGCGGCGCTTGGCCCCGGCCATGGCCAGCCGCAGGTGGTCCAGGAACAGGGTGCGGTTGGGCTGGCCGGTGAGCACGTCATAGAACGCCAGGTAGTTGAGCTGCCGCTCCGCTGCCCGCTGCTCGGTGATGTCCAGCAACATGCCGATCAGGGCCGGCTTGCCCTGATAATCCGTGAGGCGGCTGTGCACCTCCACTTCGATCTGGCTGCCGTCTTTCTTCACCGCGCGGTAAAGGGTGCGCTGGGCGGGCAGCAGCCCGGCTTGCCGTTTGGCGACGTTGTCCCGCAGCAGCGCCTTGTCCTCCTCGTTCACCAGGTCCTCCGGGAACATGCCCACCATCTCCTCCGGCGTGTAGCCGAAAATGGTGGCCTGGCGCGGGTTAACGTAGACGAACTTGCCCTCCTGGATGATGTAGATGCCCGCCAGGGATTGCTCCACTACGCTGCGGAACATGGTTTCAGCCTCCGCCAGCTTCTCCTGCTCCCGCTTGCGCTCGGTGAGGTCCACCATCACGCCCACCAGTCCCGCCACGTTTCCTTCCGCGTCGTTGAAGGTGGCCTTGTTGAACAGGATGCTGCGCCGCTCGCCGCTGCTGACCGACACGCTCTCCTCGTACACCTGGCAGGGGGGGTGGGTGAACAGGGCCTCGTCCATTTCCTTGTAGCGGTCCGCCAGGTCCTTGGGGGCCACGTCGTACACCGTCTTGCCCACGATCTGTTCTTCGCCCAGCCCCAGGGCGGCGGCGAAGGCCTGGTTACAGCCCAGGTAGCGGCCTTGGCGGTCCTTGTAGAACACCGGGTTGGGAATGGCGTCCAGCAGCACCTGGATGAAGTGGAGCTTTTCCCGCAGTTCGTTGCCGGCCTTTTCCCGCTCGATGACGAGGGTCTCCAGCCTCTGGTTGGTTTCCGCCAGTTGCCGGGTGCGGGAGGCGACCCGGGCTTCCAGCTCATCGTGGGCGCGGAGCAGTTCCCGCTCGGCCGCCTTGCGTTCGGCGATGTCCTCCACGAACACCAGGGCGCCGGTGATGGCGCCCCGCAGGACGATGGGCTGGAACAGGTAGCGGTAGTCGCCGGTCTTGTCGCCCAGGGTGGAGGTGTAGGGGCATTCCAGGGTGGTGCGCTCCCCGGTGAGGGCGCGGCGGATGGAGGGGGCGAGGGAGGCGTCCTTGGCGTCGGCCACCATGTTGAAGCCGATCACCCTCTCCCGGGGCGCGCCCATCATGTCGAGAAAGGTGGGGTTGCAGTCCACGATGCGGCCGTTGGTGCCCAGCAGCACCAGGCCCATGGGCGCCTGCTCGAACAGGTGGCGCATGCGGGTTTCGTTTTCCACCAGGGTCCGCGACGCCTGTTCCGCCAGTTCCCGCAGGCGCTGGGGATTGCGGGTCAGGAACCAGGCCAGCACCCCCGCCACCAGGGCCAGCACGGCGCCCAGCGCCCGCAGGCGGGAGGTGGCGGGGGCGGCGTGCCAGCCGCCCTTGGGGGTGGCGGCCAGCTCCCAGTTGCCGTAGGGCAGGTTCACGTCCAGCCGCACCGGGTCCGTGTCGTAGACCTGGGGGTCGCCCCAGAACACGCTGCCGGCGGCGCCGAGGCCGTCCTTGCCCCGGAGGGAAAGCGCCAGGTCGGCGGTGGCGTCCACCAGCGCCGCTTCCCGGAACAGGGACTCTTGGTCGATCAGCACCTGGGCCAGGCCCCAATAGGCGCCGCTGCCCGGCTTGCCGCCGGGGGGGGTGAGGAATACGGGCTGGCGGGTGATGAAGGCGGTGCCGCCCTGGACCAGCTTCACCGGCCCGGCGAAGACCGCGGTGCGGTTCCGGATGGCGCGCCGGGCGGCGGGGGCCTGGTCCGGTTGGTCGAGAATGGAAAACCCCAGGGCCTTTTCGTTGCCCTTCATGGGGTAGATGTGGCTGATCCGGGTGTCCTTCGCCAGTTGCAGGGCGAGGATGCCGTTCTGGCTCCCCACCAGCCATTTGGCCAGCTGATCGAACTCGTCCCGGCTGATGTTCGGGTGAGTGGCCACGTGGATCATCAGCCCGCGGGCCAAGTAGATGCGGGAATTGAGGGCGGTTTCCAGCCGCGCCCGGATGGTGCTGAGCCGGTTCAGCACGTCGGACCGGGCCTCGTGCCGGTAGCGGCTCTGCTCCAGGTGGTCGAGGACCAGCACCAGCCCCGTCACCGCCACGGAGGTGGCGGCGGCGACGAGGAGGGGGCGCAGGCGGGGGAGTCGGATCATGGCTCAGCGATTGTAAACCCAGTCCAGCAAGGCGTCTTGGGCTTTTCCGCCGAATTTCGCCCGGGGGTGGTTGATCAGGAACACCACCACCGCGTAGCGTCCGGCGGCATCGCGCACGTAGCCGGCGATAGCCTTGGAGCCGTCCAGGGTGCCGGTCTTGATGTGGGCCATACCCGCCACGTACTCCTCCTTGAGGCGCTTTTTCATGGTGCCGTCCACCGCCGTCACCGGCAGGGAGGAAATGAATTCCGGCATTACCGGGCTGCGCCAGGCGGCCAGCAGCAGTTGCCCCAGGTGGGCGGTGCCGATGCGCTCCCTCCGGGACAGGCCGGAACCGTTTTCCAGCACCAGTTCCGGAAAATCCAGCTCCTTGGCGGCGAGCCAACAGCGCACCGCGGCGGCGGCGTTGGCCGGGGTCCCCGGGTTTCCCGAGGCCTCCGCCCCCAGGGTGAGGAACAGGGCCCGGGCCATGGTGTTGTTGCTGAACTTGTTGATGTCCCGCACTATCTCCGCCAGGGAGGGGGAGGCCACGGTTGCCAGCCGCACCGCATCCGGCGGGGTGGCGCCCACCCGGACGGCGCCGGACAGGGTGCCCCCGGCTTCCCGCCACAGCTGGCGGAACAGGGCGTCCAGGTGGGCGGTGTTGGAGAACAGCCGCAGGTGGGTGGCCCGCTCGCCGCAGGCGGGGGAGAAGCCGCCTTCGAAGGTGACGGTGACGCCCTCCCCCTCGTCGCTCACCCGGGCGCCCCAGCCCTCGCAGCCGCCGTTGGGCTTGAGGCGGTTGACGATCTTGAGCTTGTCCGGGTGGGGGTCGGCGACAATGGTGACGCTTTCTTCCGCCGGATCGGGCAGCAGGCGGAAGCGCACCACCTGGAAGCCGGCCATCAGGGCCTGGGGGGCGACGTTGTAGGCCTTGTGGGGCTCGCCGTCGAAGGCGCCGGGGTCCCCTTCCGCCACGTCAAAGCGCTCCTGGTCCAGCACCAGGTCGCCCCGGATGTGGCGCAGTCCCGCCTGGCGCAGTTGGCGCAGCAGAAGCCAGAGGTTTTCCTGGGTCAGCTTCGGGTCGCCGCCGCCCTTGAGGACCAGGTTGCCTTTCAGGGTGTCCCCCGCCATTTCCCCGTCCCGGTAGACCTCGGTCTTCCACACGTAGGCCGGCCCCAGTAGTTCCAGACCGGCGTAGGTGGTGACCAGCTTCATGGTGGAGGCGGGGTTCATCACCCCGTCGGGGTTGAGGGCCACCAGGGGCCGGGCTTCGGCCACGTCCTGGACGAATATGCCTACGCTGTCCTCGGGAATGCCCGCTTCCTCCAGGGCGTCGGCCACCGGCTCGGGCAGGGGGGCGGCGAAGGCGGCGTGGGATAGGAGCAAGGCGAAAAACATCTTCACCGCAAAGGACGCGAAGGAACGCAAAGGAATCCCTTTTGCCGATTTCCTTCGCGAACCTTCGCGTCCTTTGCGGTAAACCATGGCTTCAAATCTCCACCGTGGTGCCGAGGGCCGGGACGCTGACGCCGCGCCAGCCCAGTTCCTTGCCGATCAGCTTGGCAAACTGCTGGGCGGCGGTGGTTTCGCCGTGGACCACGAAAATCTTCTTCGGCGGCGCGCGGAAGCGCCCCAGCCACCCCATGAGGGCAGCCTGGTCGGCATGGGCGGAGAGGCCGCCCAGGGTGTAGAGGTCGGCCCGCACCGGGATTTCCTGCTGGTGGATGCGCACCAGCTTGGCGCCGTCGATGATGCGCCGCCCCAGGGTGCCGGCGGCCTGGAAGCCGGTGAACAGGATGCTGCACTCCTTGCGCCCCAGGTTGTAGCGCAGGTGGTACTTGATGCGCCCCGCATCGCACATGCCGCTGGAGGAGATGATGACGGCGCCGCGGCGGATGTCGTTGATCGCCATGGAGTCTTCCTTCTGCTCGGCGAAATGCACCCGGATGCCGTTGTGGGGCGTGTTGCCCCAGGCGAACACCTTTTTCGCCTCCTTGTCCCACAGTTCCTGGTGCTGCATGGTGATTTCGGTGGCCTTCATGCCCATGGGGGAGTCCACGTAGACGTCCAGGTTGTGGAGCCGCTTCTGGCGCACCAGGTCGTAGAGCAGGAACAGAATATCCTGGGTGCGGCCCACGGCGAAGGCGGGGATGACCACGTTGCCGCCCTTGCGCTGGAGGGTGTCGCGGATGGCGTAGACCATCTCGTTGAGGGTGTCCTCCCAGCTCTTGTGCTGCCGGTTGCCGTAGGTGGATTCCACCAGCAGGATGTCGGCGTCCTCGATGGGGGTGGGATCCTCCACGATGGGCTGGCCGGGGTGGCCCAGGTCGCCGGAGAAGACGATCTTGCGGGTCTTGTCCTTTTCCGTCACCCACACTTCGGTGATGGCCGAGCCCAGGATGTGGCCCGCGTCCCGGAAGCGGCAGCGCACCGCGGGGTGGGGGGTGAACTCGGTGCCGTATTCCACGCCTTCCACCTGCTTCAGGCAGGCGTCGGCCTGCATCACGGTGTACAGGGGGGCCACGTCGCGGGGCTTTTTCCTGCTCTTGTCGGATTTCTGGCGCAGGTAGTTGGCCTTTTCCGCCTCCTTCTCCTGGATGTAGGCCGAGTCGTGAAGCATCACCGCCAGCAGCTCGCGGGTGGCGGGGGTGGTGTAGATCGGCCCCCGGTAGCCCAGGGCCACCAGCCGCGGCAGCAGGCCGGAGTGGTCGATGTGGGCGTGGGTGACGAGGACGAAGTCCAGGGATTCCAGGTCGAAGTCCAGGGCGTCCAGATTCTTCTTCCGGGCTTCCTTGCCCCCCTGGAACATGCCGCAGTCCACCAGGAACCGGGCATCGCGGGTTTCGACCAGATGGCAGGAGCCGGTGACTTCGCCGGCGGCGCCGTGGAATGTAAGTTTCATGAAATGAAAAACCTCGTAGGTGGGGTTAGGGAATGATCGGGGTCAGAACAGCTCGATGTCGCCTTCCTCGCGCCGCTTTTTCTCCTGCATCGCGGTATGGTAGACGGCCAGGGCCTGGCTGATGTTCATGCCGCGCATGACGGCGTCGAACATCCGGCGTTCCTCCTCCATGGTGTACTTGGAGCGGATCAGCTCCTGCAGGGTGCGCCATTCCTCCGGGCTGTAGAGGCGTGCGGGCGTGGAGATGAGGCCGGCCAGGCTGTCGATGCTGCGGCTGACGTGGTTGAGGCGCTGGGTGAGCTTGTCGTAGAACTGGAAGGCGATGATCACCGACTGCATGCGGGAGATCACGTCCTCGCAATGGCCGCTGATGAGCTGGTGGGGGCCGGCGGTTTTGGCGTCCTCGGGCAGGGCGCGCACCTCGTCGTTGATCTGGCGGATGGAGTCCATCATGGCGGTGAAGGAGTCGGCCAGCACGCCCACCGAACCGTCGCTGTCCTTCATGGCGGTTTCGATCTGGGCCACGGCCAGTTCCAGCATCAGGATGGTTTCCCGCACCTGGCTCCAGTCCAGGTCGGGGTGCCGGGCGTCGGAGCCGGGTAGGGTTTCATCCATGGTCACGTCCTTCGGTTGAGGGTGTCAGGCCGACTATTTACCACAGCGGCGGCCGTCAGGCCATTTCCTCGGATACGCCGAGGTTGCACGCCCACGACAGGGCCTCGATCTGGGAGCGGGTCAGGTCGGACAGCCGCAGGGCCGGGTAGCGGGGAAGGAGGCCCATGGCCGCGTCGTAGTCGTTGCGCTCCAGCATCTCGCCCATGCGCAGCATGTCCCCCAGCACGCCTTCCCGCCGCAGGACGGCGGCCTTGACCTTCTCCGGCAGGCTGAGCTGGCCCATGACGTCCTCCATCGTCATCGCCAGCAGGGTGTCCAGCAGGGACATGATGCCCGCCATGAAGGCCTGGTCCTCCAGTTCCCGGTCCCGGGGGGCGATGTGGCGGGCCAGCAGTTCCATCAGCTTGCCCCGGGTGGCGGCCAGTTGCAGCAGGGGGTCGTGGAGATTGCCTTCGCCGTGGTGGGCGAACAGCAGCAGTTGCAGCCAGCGCTGCAACTGGCTGCGGCCCAGCACCACGATGGCGTGGCGCAGGGAGGTGATTTTCTGCTGCATCCCCATGCCCACCGAATTCACCAGCCGCAGCAGGTTGTAGGTGAGGCCGGGGTCGTGCTTGAACACCTGCTCCAGGTCGGCGATGTCCGCATCCGACAGCACCAGCCCCAGCAGCCGCAGCAGGGCGATGCGGGCAGGGTCGGTGCGGCGGCCGGAGAGGATGGCCGGCTTGGCGAAGTAGTAGCCCTGGAACAGCTCGAAGCCCAGTTCCAGACAATGCCTGGCCTGCTCCGGAGAGTCGATCTTTTCCGCCAGCAGCCGCACCGGCCAGTGGCGCAGGCGGTTGACGTAGACCTCCAGTTCTCCGGGCTTGAGGATCGTCAGGTCGATCTTGATGATGTCCACCACGCTGAACAGGGGCAGGTAGACGTCGTTGAACAGGAAGTCGTCCAGGGCCAGGCTGAAGCCCTTGGCCTTCAGCTCCTTGCAGCGCTCCACCACCTGGGGGGTGATCTCCACCGTCTCCAGCAGTTCCAGCACCACCCGCTCCCGGGGCAGCAGTTCCACCATTTCGCTCATCAGCAGGTCGCCGCTGATGTTGATGAAGCCCTGGTGGCTGCTGAGCACCGCGTCGATGCCCAGGCCGGAGAAGGCTTGCAGGATGACGTTGGCGGTGGCGGACAGGTCGTCGGTCACGTTGGCCGCGGTGGCGGCGCCGGAGGAACGGAACAGCAGTTCGTAGGCGACGACGCTTTGCTCGCGGTTGAGGATGGGCTGACGCCCGAGGAAGAATTCTTGGCTGTCGTGGTTCATTCCGGGGCCAGCATAGCATGGGCTATCTCCCTGCCGGAATAGGGGAATGTCTGAGGCGTAGAAGCCTATTCAAGGGCGGTTTGGGGTATGATTGGACGAAAACGGCACGGGCGGCAGGGAGACGATGAATTTAATCAGCAACAAAAAATTCGAGGAGCTGAAGGCTACCGGGCGGCTGCCGTCGCCCAAGGGCGTGGCCCTGGCCCTCATCAACCTCACCCAGCAGGACGACTTCACCGCCGCCGACGTCACCCGCATCGTCCAGTCCGACCCCGCCCTGGCCGGGCGCCTGCTGAAGTTGGCCAATGCCACCACCCACGGCCTGATGCGGCCGGTGGTGTCCCTGTCCCAGGCGGTGATCATGCTGGGCATCCCCATGGTGCGCAAGACCGCCCTGGGCTTGTCCCTGCTCAGCGAAAACCTCGCCGGCCCGTGCAAGGGCTTTGATTACGAGGGCTTCTGGTCCCGTTCCCTGGCCTCGGCCATCGCCAACCAGTGGCTGGGCTACCGGGCCCAGACCGCCGGGGACGAAACCTTCACCTGCGGTCTTCTGGCCCAGGTGGGGCGGCTGGCCCTGGCCACCCTGTTCCCCGCCGAATACGGCGAGGTGCTGGCTGCTGCGGAAGGCAAGCCTCTGGCGGAACTGCTGCGTCTGGAACAGGAGCGTCTGGCCGCCGACCACCGGGAACTGGCTTCCGCCCTGCTCCGGGACTGGGGCTTGCCCAACGTGTTCGTGGACGCCGTGTTCCACCACGAGGCGCCGGAGGAGTCCGGCTTCGAGGAAGGCTCCCGCTCCTATCTCATCACCCACTCCCTGCATTTTGCCGCCCACCTGGCGGAAATCTGCCTGCTGGAGGACGAGGCGCGCCGCCGCATGCTGCCCCGCCTCTACGTGCTGGGGGCGCGCCTGGGGATGGACGCCGACGCGGTCAACGTCCTGTCCGACCAGGTGGTCACCGAATGGCAGGACTGGGGCAAGATACTCCACGTCCAGACCCACACCCTGCCGCCCTTCGCCGAAATGGCGGCGGCCATGCCGGCGGCGCCGGATGTGATGGGGGCGGGGCAGCAGCAGTATCCCCTGCGCGTCCTGGTGGTGGACGACAGCATGGCGATCCTCAACCTGCTGGAGAAAATGCTCGCCGCGGCCGGCCATACCGTGATCACCGCCCGCAACGGCCGCGAGGGCCTGGAGAAGGCCCTGGAATGGCAGCCCCAGCTCATCGTCACCGACTGGGTGATGCCGGAGATGGACGGCCTGGCCCTGTGCAAGTCCCTGCGGGAAAGCAAGGCGGGGCGGATGATGTACATCATCATGCTCACCGTGCTGGAGGACGAGGAAAAACTGGTGGAGGCCTTCGAGGCCGGCGCCGACGACTACATCATCAAGCCCTTCAGCGAGCGGGCGCTGAAAGCCCGCTTGCGGGCCGGCCAGCGGGTGGTGCAGCTGCAGGAGGAAATCCTGCTGGAGCGGGAGGACGTGCGTCGTTCCGCCGCCGAGCTGGCGGTGACCAACCAGCGCCTGCTGGAAGCCGCCCTCACCGATTCCCTGACCCAGATGCCCAACCGCCGCTATGGCCTGGAGCGCTTCGACCAGGAATGGGCGTCGTCCATCCGCAAGGAGCGCCCCCTGTCCTGCATGCTGCTGGACATCGACCGCTTCAAGCAGATCAACGACACCCACGGCCACGACGTGGGGGATGCCGTGCTGCGGCACAGCGCCAAGCTCCTCAAGCAGGCCTTGCGCAAGGAGGACGTGGCCTGCCGCCTGGGGGGCGAGGAATTCCTGGTGATCTGCCCCGAGGCGGACCTGCGCTCCACCGCCCTGGCCGCGGAACGCATCCGCAAGACCTTCGAGTCCGCCACCTTCGACCAGGCCGGCCAGCCCCTCAAGCTCACCGTCAGCATCGGCGTCGCCGGCCGCGACGCCACCATGGGCAGCGTCGAAGTGCTGCTGAAAATGGCCGACCAGGCCCTCTACACCGCCAAGCAGGCCGGCCGCAACCGGGTGGTGGTGTTCAGCCGCAAGACGGCTGCCCCGCCCGCCGACGGAAAGTAGCCGCTAGGGCGGCCCGCCTTTTCCTCATCAATTTGATCGCAGATTGAGCTTGAACCGTTGTGGATAATGGATACAGTAGCGCCTGCATGAACGGCAGCCATTATTCGACGCTACGGAATATCCGTGCGTTCCAGCGCAAGCACCTTTCCCTGCTCGAATCCCGGGTGGACTACGACTTGGCGGTGGAGATCGGCTACCACCAAAGGTGGGGCAGGCCCCTGACCCTCAAGCAACTGGTCCTGCTGGACATCGCGCCGCCGGCCACGGTGCAGCGGCGCCTCAAGCGGCTGGTGTCGCTGGGGGTGGTCACCAAGATGCTGCGGCCCAGCGACGGCCGGATGGTGGAATTCGGCATTTCCCCCGAAGCGGACCGGCGGTTCAGGCGTTACGCGGCCTGGGTCGGCCGCTGCACGAATAACGACAAGCCCAGGCGGGCCCGAGGACGAAACACGATGATCAGACTGCTTACCCTGAGCCGGGACGAGAAGGTTTGCGGCACCTGCGCCCATTGGGAAGGGGCCCGCGAAACCGAAACGGGCGCCTGCCAGTTCGTCGAGGACAGCGAAGGGGTATGCCGCCATCTGGCCGAAACGGGCCGGACATTCGTCGACACCCTCACCCTTTCCACCCATCGGCCCGCCTGCGGCCAGTGGAAGCCTTGCGGCAGTTGACCGCCTGAGCCGTTTTCCCCCTTCCTCCTCCCGACTATTATTCGCGGGACCCCGGATTTATTCTCCCTTGTCATAGTCGTAGTCATGTTGACCATCGATTGCCGTTGAACAACCTGGGGGATGGGTTAAAGTAACCGCCCATGCGAAGCAATACCTATCTGATTTTGCGGAAAATTAACGCGTTCCAGAAGAAGCATTTCTCCATGCTCCAGTCCATGGTGGACTGGAGCATGGTGATCGAGATCGGCTATCACCAGGAATGTGGGCGGCCGCTCACCCTGAAGCAGCTCTTTCTGCAGAACATCGCTTCCGCCACCACCGTACAGCGCCGCCTCAAGCGGCTGGTTTCGCTGGGTATCGTCACCAAGAGCTTCCGCCCCACCGATGCCCGCATGGTGGAGCTGCGGGTCACCATGCCGGCGGACAAGCTGTTCAAGAAGTACGCCGACTGGATCAGCAAGAACGTGAACAATCACGCCAAGAACGGCGGTTCGGCGAAAGGGAAGGGGACCGGCAGCTTGATCCGCATGCTTACCCTGGATCTGTCCGAAAAGCAGTGCGGCACCTGTGCCTATTGGGAAGGGGCGCGGGAGGTGAAGGGGAATGCCTGTACCTTCGTCGCCGACAGCGAGGGAGTGTGCCGCTACCTGGCCGGAAAAGGGCTGGATTTCATCGACACCCTTACCCTCTCCACCCACCGGCCCACCTGCGACCAATGGAAGCCGGTCGCCGCTTGACGGCCTAGCGCTTCCCTTCGATTGCTTCCATCACCCCGTCCCAGAAGTGGATGCGGGCTTCCAATGCGGCCCGGGCCGCCTGTTCCGCCTCCTTCATCTTCGCCCCGTCGCCGCCGATCAGCTCGTTCAGCAGTTGCAGCGAGATTGGTCCGTGGAAATCCGCGTCCAGATGGATATGGCGGTTGAGGTAGTAGTGGAAGGCCGGCGCGTCCTGCTCGGTGATCCCCATGTCCTTGAGGAAGGCCCGGAACATCCCCGGGATGATGTGCTCCCGCCCCAGGGCGAAGGCCGCCGCCACCATGTGGGGCTTGCCGGAGCCGATGAAGGCGAAGGTGCTTTCCATGAAGCGGTGGGACGGCTTAGGCGCGATGCCCAGTTCGAGCGCCGCCTGAATGCCCTGCTCCGCCGCCACGTCGACGAAGCGCAGGGGCCCCGCGGGGTCGGCGCCGACCTCCCTCATGGCGTCGCAATACAGCTCGAAGTGGCTGGCGTAGGTGGTGCTCCCGTCCGCCGCCGGCAGCCCTAAGTCCGACTCCTCCTCCAGCACCAGCTGGTTGATGAAGTAGCGCACCGAAGGATGGCCCCGGGGCTTCCACGGGTAGGAGGTGGGGGCGATCTGGTTCTGCAGGTACTTCACCACCGACATGAAATCCCACACCGAAAACACGTGGTGCCCCATGAACAGCCGCAGGTCCTCCAGGGACCGCACCGCGCCGTAGACCGGGTGGGTGTCGAGCTTGTGGCGCAGGTCGTCGACCACGGTGACGTCGAAAGTGGCGCTGGGCATGGGGGCCTCCTTGCAGGGTGGGGTGAATTAGCGAGCGCTAATAATACTCCGCCCGGAGGCGGGTGGGGAGGGGGGAACCCCCCTCGGCGTCAGCGGCGCCGGAACGGCGGCGGGGAGGAAGGCGGGCCGGAGCGCTCCTCTTTGTAGCGGAAGTTGATGCGCGCCTTGGACAGGTCGTAGGGCGACATTTCCAGGGACACCTTGTCCCCGGCGAGGATGCGGATGCGGTGCTTGCGCATCTTGCCCGCCACGTAGGCAATCACTTCCATGCCGTTGTCCAGCGTCACGCGAAAACGCGTATCGGGCAACACCATGGATACCACGCCTTCCAGTTCGATCATTTCTTCTTTGGCCATAGTCGGCACTCTCCTGGGCGGCCAAACCGCCCGGCAAAAGGGTGAACAAAAAAGCCCGGCGTGCCGGGCTTTTTCGTGGGGTCAGGCAGGAACCGAATTACGCGGGGCGGATATTCGAAGCCTGTTTGCCCTTGGGACCAGTGGTGATGTCGAACTCCACTTTCTGGTTTTCAGCCAGGGTCTTGAAACCCGCGGACTGAATGGCGGAGAAATGGGCGAACAGATCTTCGCCGCCGCCATCGGGGGTGATGAAGCCGAAACCTTTGGAGTCATTGAACCACTTAACAGTACCAGTTGCCATGTTTAAACGTCCTTAAAAAAATATGAAAAAATCGGGCGGTTGCCCTGGCAGACGAGAATCAAGACGAAGAAGCTGACGAACTGGGTACCGATTTGATGGGGTACGGCGTAACGTAACTAATAGCCGACTACATTGCTTGAAAATGCTGCTGTGCGCAGTATGGGTGTATAGGGGAGATAAAGCAAACTTTATTTTCGGGGGAGGGGTGTAGCGCAGGCGACCTCGCCTGCTCTTGGTTTTGTTTTGTTGCGCTTCGCGCGGGATGATTTAGGTGTCGGGGGTAGCCCGACAGCTAGTTACTTTCTTTTGCTTCGCCAAAAGAGAAGTAAGGCGGTTTCAAGGACCAAGTGCAACATTTCCAAAGGAGGAGATGTTGCATGAAGAAGCACTACGAACACCTGAG